>Ga0247609_10000013_pt1 | contig 313331 bp, 270 predicted proteins | sample 172DNAGHGlowgp2_FD_193487 | JGI IMG/M metagenome (GOLD analysis project Ga0247609, IMG submission 193487) | Sheep rumen microbial communities from Palmerston North, Manawatu-Wanganui, New Zealand - 1728 DNA GHGlow gp2 | ecosystem: Host-associated > Mammals > Digestive system > Stomach > Rumen...
GTGCTATAATTGTAAATTATGTTATAATTTTTATCTAAAAATATATAATGAATCCAAGACTTTGTTGGATTTGTAATATTATATTCACCATCATCAGAATTGTGATTGTTTCCAAAAAATTCAACTTTATAGTTATCTTGTATTTTAAATATTAATGTATTTTCAGCAGCTTGAATTGAGCTGTGACTATATAAAAGTGCGTTATTAACAAAATAATTTTCATATAAAGAAAAATCACCATTGAATAAAATATTTTGATTTTGATACGGATGGATAATTTCAAATTCATTACATAATTCATAAACAGATTTTATTACAGGAGTTTTTACATAATCATATAATCCAGAATTATCATAAATCCCACCAGCTATTACAAATAGATAATAACCAGCTTGATTTACTTTAAATAAATTACTATTAATGGTCATATTTATTGGCTTTGTTTGAGTAGTCGTAAACCCATTAGATTCTATAATTTCAGCACTTAAAGAGCTAAGATCTACACCTTCATTGGTAGCTATATTTAATTTATAAAAATATAATCTGCACCCATAATTTATTTTTATAATATCATTTTCATCTAAATAAATCGGTTTGTATGTACAAATTCTAGCTGCATTATATTTTAAATACAGCAAAGAGGTTGATGATATATCTCCGATAACAAAATAATCATCTAAAAGACTATTATTTCTTAAACAATTAACATCGGCACTTACCTTTTCAAATTCAGTCGCTTTAAAAATTGTATGCTCATAATCTATTTCCATTCTATAGCTTGTATTCAATTTTCTATAAGTAAGTATAATATAATTAATTTTTTCAGTAATAGTAATATCTTGATATGCTAAATTTTTTACTGTAAATCTATTAATAATAGATTTATTTTTATCGAATGCACAAATAGTAAACCAATTATCTTCATTATTTATATCACCATAATTATTCACTCTAAGAAATAAAATATTAGTCATATTTATAAAATTACTATGAACTTCATTATATGTACTACTAGGATTGATAACATCTCCAATACTATTAATAAATCCAGGTTCATAAATTATTTTTTCTACCTTATAAAATAATTTCGAATTTAGATACTTTTCATCCTCTACCAAATCGTTAGAAAGTGAATTAGGCTTACGCCTAATTCTATTATTTTTCGATTAATAACGTATTTTTCATTTGATCTTTCTAACGATTTAGCACAATCATTATGGGGTAGCAGTGGAGAACCATCAGAAGAAGCTTCTGGAACTAATTTTAATACTATAACTAATAAAATATCTTTATTAAAAAATGAAATAATACAATCTAATAACGGTATACAAAATTTTGCTAGTTATGGCAATTTCCAGCATTATGGTTTAGATAAGAATGGAGCCTTTTTAATATCACAAAAATATAGAGTATCTAATGATGATCCTATGCAATTTGATAGAGATATTATTATAAATATAGCAGATGGTTTTGCTGTGGGTTATATACCTTTTGTAGATTCTATTAAAGGACTATGGAGTGGATGGAAAACCGCCCCATTTAAAATTGCAGCTTTTACTGATTTTATTTTACAAATCAAAAGAAACCCAACAGAAAATTTTTCTGAAATTGCAGATGTAGATGAATTTGTATCTGCAATAACGTTTGATACATATATACATGCAAAAATTAATGCTTTAGGCGATGAAATAAACTCTATAGAACCAGGATATTACCATCCTCAAATAATAACAGAAAATAATGAGACTATATGGCCTTTAAAATATGGATATGGTAATTTAAATGGAACGTCGTTAGTATGGATAGATTCTAAAAATTATTTAACTACGGATCCATCTGTACCAATTGCTGTTGAACCAGGCGATGTTATAGTATTAAAAGATACATTATATAGATATTTTGTAGTGGTAACTTATGATGAAGGGCAAAATTGGGAAAGCTTATCTAGTACAAGAATGACAGACTTACCAATTGTACAGAAAGGTAAGATAATAATTACCATTAGAAAAAATGTTACTGCCTATCTTGAAAAAGATAAAATTAATAAATTTTCAGATATTATAGCTATAAATAAACATTCTCTTATATTAAATAATACTAATAATTTAAGAAATGGCCTTATACTTTCAACTTACGGCATTCAAACATTTCAACCATACACAAGTTTTCACCATTATGGATTACATGATACTGAATATAATGTAGGTATCAAATATAGAGTATCGAGTATAGTTCCAATAAAATTTGATATGGATATCAAAGTACACGTGAAAGATGGATTTAAATGGGGTTATATTCCTTTTGAAAATGGTGAAGCTGGTAATTGGTCAAATTGGAAAATCACAGATGTAATAATTAGTGCTAATACAGAATTTATTATTCAAATTGCTAGGGTAGATGAAAATTATTCTGAAATTGCAGATGTAGATGAATTTACATCAGCGTTAACATTTAATACAATAATAAAAGATGAAATAGAAATTTTATCGAATAAAGCCTATACCTTTGAAAATAATATCAAAAGGATTAATAATCTTGATTATGATTTAATGAATGGCGTAGAATGGGAGCTTGGCTATTATGCCCTTGCAGGTAAAACCAATTCTGATATTATGATACGCATAAATGATTATATAACAATTAGTCAAATGAATAAAATAAATATATGGTGTGATACTGGATACAGATATTTTTACATACTATATGATGAGAATAGAAATACTATAGAAGCAATACCATTTTCATCGTCTAAAAGAGAAATCAATGCGGTTGCTAAGAATGCTTCATATATGTCTATTACGCTGAGAAGAAATTCTGATGGCGAGATGGATATTTCAGAGGGCGAAGTGGTACATGTAACAATAAATTCACCATTATTTAATAGCTTAGCAAATATAAACACATCAAGCTTATCAGACAGAATTAGCGTTGTTGAAAATATTTTCCGTTATGATAGATATTTTTCACATATTGGAGTTTCAGGAAGCACTAATATTATTATACCATCTCAATCAATTGCAGATGTAATGAGAACAAAAAGGCTTGGGTTTAAAGTATTAGAGATTAATGTTCATAAAACATCTGATAATCATTATGTTTGTTTACATGGCTCAAGCGGAAAATTTGGAGATCAGTTTATTGGAACCGATGGAAGCAATGTTTCAGATATTGCAATTACTAGTGTAACATTAGATTGGATTAAAGAAAATGTACGTTATAAAAGTAAATATAAAAAATATCAAACTTCGCCTTATTCGTTAGAAGAGATTCTTTATGAAATGAAAAAACTTAATATCATTCCACTTGTACAATATTCCGATAATACAATGATAGATATATTAAATCAGATAATGGGTGCAAATAATTATATATTAAATTTATATGCAGGTGATAGAGACGATAAAACTGATGCGACATGCACTTCATGGACATCTATAGCAAACATCAATGAAGCAGTTGCTAAATGCCAAACATGTGGAAAAACTTATTATCTTGGAGTAAATCATTCAAATGCTGCATTTAATGATTTCACTGATTCTGATTGGATAAATTATATAAACACTATACATGAAGCAGGATACTATGTAATGGGCGCATATATGAATTTACAAGCTGCTGTAAAGTTTTTTGGAATGGGGTGGGATGCATTAGCATCAACCGCACAAATTAATGAAATCGAAACTGGCAATTTATGCAATCTATTTTCTGATAATGATTTTAGTGATTTTAATACAACTGGTATTATAGAAAATGGGGTATTAACCATTGATAATGATGATAAAATTTCTCCATCTGTTACTCTTGATAGTGTATTTCTAGGTGGAGGAAGTTTACATATCCGTTTTGATGGTTTAATTCATATAAAAATAGGTAAGATTGATGACTCTTTAGAGAGTGATGGTAGTGGCGATGTGTGGGTTTCAAGTTATTTTGAAGAGCAATCACCTACATTTTCCATCGAAACCGATTCAAATGGCGCCATTATATATGAATTGTCTTATAAGGCAAGTAGGCTTTAATATATTAATATAAATATTATTTTCTATCGATATAAAACCCAGAGGGAGTAATCCCTCTGGGTTAGTTTATGCTAGACTTTTATATATAATTATTTTGATTACAGAACGTCTTCGAAGTCGATAGTCTTCATAACGCCATTTACAGTCACGAGCTTAACAGAAGCTTCAGCTCCAGGATATACAGGTGTTACTGTGCAAAGGAATACTACATTAGTACCCTTAACAACTTTAGTAGCAAGCTGAGCAATAGGATGAATAGCAGCGCCTACCATACCAGCGGTAACTTGCTCGAATACCTTAAGAGCATTCTCATCGATAGCATCGCCAGTATGAGCTTCAACTTTATATCCACCAAAAGCAGCTCCGCCCTCAACGATAGGCTCGATAGCATACAGATTGCATTGCATTCCCTTCTCATTAAACTTCATAAGTACGATATTCTTATCGCCAGAAGCGTTAACGATAGTCTGTTCTGCAATAACAGCATGATTAATACCATTAACCTGCTGAGAGCCAAGATAAGCAACAGGTTCATATGTTGCGCCAACAAGCTTCTCTGCAACTTCACCCATTGCAGTTGCTACCTTCTGAGGCATAGCGTTTATTACAGCATTGATTTTCCAACCACCAAGAAGCATTTTAATTTCCTCCTTTAAATATAATAAATTTGTTATGCTTCATCTATTATATACTTGATTGCGCATATAATAGAATTATTTTATAGTTAGTTTGTGTGTTAATTTTTACACGGAGCTGGGATAACATTTTAATAAAGCTCAAGAATATTTGAGTTTTGCGAAAATTATTTAAACTCTTTATTAGGAGGTAACTAAAATGGCTGATAACATCAAGAAAGTATTGCTCCAAAAGAAAGTAGAAAATACTCTGTATCAGATTCTCCCGAAGACTGATGCTACTATCGTTAACTATGACAAGACAGTTAGCGGTTCTACTACATCTACTACTGTAGCTGCTGAGCTGGCTGCTCTTGCACAAGCTATCACTGATGGTGATGAGGCTGTTAAAGATCTAATTTATGGTCTTCAAGATAACGAGACTCTCCAGCAGTCCTATGACACCATTAAGGAAATTGGTGATTTCCTTGCAACTCATGAAGATTCCATCGGTGCTCTTGCAGCTCTTATTGCCGATGTGGGTAAGGCTACTGAAGGCTCTACAGCTGCAACTGGTATCCATGCAGATATCGAAGGCCTTGATGCACGTGTAGATGCTCTTGAGACCGCTGCTGGTACAAACGTATCCAAGACTAAGTCTGGCTCTGCTGATGCTAGCAATGGTTATGTATATCTTGATGGCGTTCTGACTGCTATCTATGATGATTCTCTTACAATTGGCGCTTCTACAGATGCAGCCAATGCTTCTGGTACGACCGTATGGCCTCGCTTAAAGCAAGCTGAATCTGATATTGATGGTCTTGAGACCGCTGTTGGTCAGTCTACTGATGCTTCTACCGCTACGACTCTGTTCGGTCGTATGAAGAAGGCAGAAGAGGGTCTTGGACTTGCTACTGATACTGCTAACGCTGCTGGCACCACCGCATGGTCTCGCATTCTCAATGCTGAGAATGATATCGATGCTCTTCAAGCTACTGTTGGTGCTTCCACCGATACTGCAGCTGCTGATGGAACTACACTTTGGGCTCGCTTAAAGCAGGCCGAGGCTGATATTGATAACCTTCAGGCTGGTCTGCAGGTTCTTCTTGTCTCTACAATGCCTGGTACCGTTGATACTAATACTCTGTATCTGCTTGAGCTTGAATAATAAAAGAACTAGAGAAATTAGTATTAATTTAAATATAAGCACCAGAGGGTTATATAACCCTCTGGTGCTTTTGCAAGGTGGTGCTTATGGCTAAAAAGATATTATTACAGAAAAAAGTTGGCACATCAGTAGAATCGATTTATACTAAAACATCTGCTGATATTGTTATTTATGATGAAAGTACAGGGCAGAATACAAAAGATAAAATAGATTCTTTAGAAACAAAAGAAGATAATCTTATTAGAATTGGCACCTGCTCCACAGCTGCAAATGTTAAAGATAAAGTAGTTACTTGCTCTAATTTTGTTTTATACACTGGAGCTATCATAGCTGTAAAATTCGCAGCTACAAATAGTTATTCTGCCACTGCATCTAGTCCTATCACATTAAATGTAAATAATACCGGAGCAAAGAATATTTATTATAATGATACTGCAAATCCAACCGGTACTAACACCACAGCGTTTGGGACAGCTAGTTATTATAATTATTATATATATGATGGCACGTATTGGGTATTCTTATCCAGAAGTACAGATGCTAACAGTACATATGCTGCATATTCTTTAGGTATTGGTTATGCTACATGTACAACCGCTGAAGCTACCGCAGCTAAAGTAGCAGCATTTAAAAATGGTACTTATACATTACATCCAAATGGCATTGTTGCTGTTGAGTTCGCCAATGCAGTGCCAGCGAATGCTACATTAAATATTAATAATAAAGGCGCAAAACCAATTTTTTATTGTGACGCAGCCATCACCAATGGAATTATTTCAGGTGGAGACACAGCTACATTTGTTTATGACGGAACAAATTATAATCTTATTTCTATTAATAGGGCAATTGATACGGCACTTAATAGTACATCAAATAACCCTGTAGAAAATAAAGTCATTAATGCTGCTTTAAGTAATAAAGTAGATAAGGTTAGTGGTAAAGGCCTTAGTACCAATGACTTTACAGCAGCATACAAGTCTGCATTGGATAATTTATCTACTAATCTAGACGGTAAGGTTGATAAAGTGGATGGCTCATCTTTAATGACTGAAGATGAACATACTAAGCTTGCTGGTATTGCTGCTGGAGCTAATAAAACTACTGTAGATTCAGCACTTAACTCTAGCTCTACTAATCCAGTTCAAAATAAAGTTATTAATACAGCACTTGGCGCCAAAGTCAATACCAGTGATATTACCACTACAGCACCAGCATCTACTAATACAGACGCACAGGTTCCATCTACTAAGAGTATGTATACTGCTCTTAATACTAAAGTTGATAAAGTTAGTGGTAAAGGATTATCTACTAATGATTTTACAGCAACATATAAAACTGCATTGGATAATCTGTCTACTAATTTAAATAAAAAAGTCAACACTAGTGATATTACTACTGCAACTCCTACAAGTGAAAATACCGACACTCAAGTACCTAGTACCAAGAGTATGTATACGGCACTTGACGCTAAAGTAGATAAAGTAGATGGCTCATCTTTAATGACTGAAGAAGAGCATACTAAGCTTGCAGGTATTGCTACTGGAGCCACTAAAATTACAGTAGACTCTGCTCTATCTAGTTCATCAACTAATCCAGTTCAAAATAAAGCTATAAATACAGCACTTAGCGGTAAGATAGCTACTAGCTCTATTACTACTAGTGCTCCAGCATCTACTAATACTGATGCTCAAGTGCCATCAACTAAGAGTATGTATACTGCTTTAGCCACTAAACCAACTGCAACTCTTACCACCGCTGCCCCTTCAAGTAGTAGCACCGATGCTCAAGTGCCTAGCACTAAGAGTATGTATACTGCACTTAGTAATAAGGTAGATAAAGTATCTGGTAAGGGATTATCTACCAATGACTTTACTACAGAGTATAAGAATAAAGTAGATAATACTATTGTTTATTGTACATGTGCCACTGCAGCAGCGACTCAAGTGAAAGTTGTTGATACTCCAGATGGATTCACTCTATTCACTGGTACGGTAATTGCTGTTAAATTTACATATACAAACACTTATAATTCAACTGCAACAGCGCCGGTAAAACTAAATGTAGGTGGTACTGGTGAAAAGCAAATCTATTATGATGCTTCAGCAGCTAATACTGGCGCAAATTCATCTATTTATGGTGTTGCTAATAATGTTATATTCTATATGTATGATGGTACATATTGGGTATGGCTTAACAGAAACTACGATAATAATACCACTTATTCAAATGCATCTCTTGGAACTGGTTATGCCACGTGCACAACTGCCGAAGCAACTGCAGCTAAAGTAGCAGCATTTAAAAATGGTACTTATACATTAGCAGCAAATGGTATTGTTGCTGTTAAGTTTACATATGCAGTACCAGCAAACGCTACATTAAATATTAATAATAGAGGCGCAAAACCGATATACTTTAATAATGCAGTAATCACTGCAGGTGTTATTTCTGCTGGAGATACTGCTACGTTCTTTTACGATAATACCAATTACAATGTTATTAATATTATGCATGAGCGTCCTAATATAATATATTGGGGAGCTGGTGCAGCTAGTCCAACTATAAATTCTGCATTTATAACAGGATTAGGAAATTCAGAAACTATAGAGAAACAACAACTTGATGCTAAGCAAGTCACTTTAGCCTCGGGTGAATATTTATATATTGCAGTTCCATCCTCAATAACTTCTCCAATAATTAAGTTATTTGGGTTTGTTACTGCGTGTTCTAAAGTTGGAACTAGCATTGCTGTAAATAGCGTGAATTATGACGTATACAAAGCTCCAAATACTGTTAATGCTAGCACTAATTATATACTGGAGCTATGTTAAATTCAAGCAAAAAATAAATATGGCATCGCAAATGATACAGCATAATTTTTCACATTTAATTCTATCGATAGCTTTAATAACATAAATCCCCAAGGCTTTATTGCCTTGGGGGTATATTATATTTTTATTGCATAACTAACTTTAAAGTAAATTTATTAATTATCTAAAGGAGGAAACAGAAATGTCAGGTTATGCTTTCACTTGGCTTGCATCACCATCACTTTTTGGATCTTGGGAAGTTAATATTATCATAGGTAGCTTTCCTCAGAAAATAATTGCTGCTTATGATAAGCTTGAAGAAACTATGGTTGGAGCAAAATATGAGCCTATAGCTATGCTTGCTAAGCAGGTTGCTAATGGGACGAACTATGCTATGCTTGCACAACAGACTATTATCACCAAGCAGCCTCAGAAGAATATTGTTGTTATGAAGTTTAACGAGAGTGACATGGATTGTGTGCTATATTCTATTGAGCCTATTCTTATTGGAAATAATCTTTATGGAGGTCTTAAGATTGATCCGAAGATTGGCCATGAGATTGATCCAGAATTTATTGAATCTTTCAAATCTACAACTCAAGGCTGGTTGGGTGTTAAGCTTGAACCGGTTATTCTTCTTGCAACTAAAGTAGTTAAGGGTATTGATCTTACGTGGCTTTGCTACGATGCTGGAGTTACTCCCAAAGATAAGCCAGACGTTTTACTTGTAACAACCAATAGCGTAACTCATTCTATTGATTACGCAGAGATACTGTAAATATTAATACAATATAGAGCCGGATTATTCCGGCTCTATATTATTTTTTATAATACCCTCCACATATCTATAATAGGAGGACTAGATTATGAAGATTAAAGGCATTATCCATGAAGATTTTGTTAATTATAAAAAAGCATCGATGACAATAGCAATGCCATATTGTAGTTTTAAATGTGACAAAGATTGTGGGTATACGGTTTGTCAAAACTCTAAACTTGCAAATGATCCAACTATAGATATTGCTATAGATAGAATTATAGAGCAATATTTACATAATCCAATAACACATTCTATAGTTTTTCAAGGATTAGAACCGTTTGACTCATGGGATGATTTAGAACAGTTTATTTATAGATTTAGAATGTCATATGCTTGCACTGATGATATTATAATATACACTGGATATAATGAAAATGAAATAGAAGATAAAGTAAAAATATTAAGCTGCTTTACTAATATCATTATTAAATTTGGTAGATATATGCCAAATCAAGAGCCTCATCTTGATTATGTTTTAGGAGTTAAGTTAGCTAGCGATAATCAATATGCTGTAAAAATAAATTAAATATGAATGATATATCTTATTTTAATTATGCTAGGGACGCTTCTAAATTTTCTACATTTTATAAACATCATACTGGTTGCGTAGTTGTATATAAAAAACATATAATTTCTATAGGTTTCAATAGTTATAAAACGCATCCTATACAAAAAATATATAATAAAGAACGCTTTTCTGAAGATAACACTCCACATTGTTTACATGCAGAAATATCGGCATTGATATTTATAAAAGATAGAACCGACATTAAATGGAATAATGTAGAAATATATACTTATAGAGAAAATAATTACGGGCAACCTAGATTAGCCAGACCGTGTAAATCATGTATGGCTATGATAAAATCTTTAGGAATACATAAAATTCATTATACTACAAATGATGGATTTGAAAGTGAAAATATATAAAAAATAAAACACGTGAACTATATTATTTAATAGAGAGGGATTGATATCCCTCTCTATTTTTTATAATTTATTCTTCTTTATTGTCTTCTTCGTTATCTTCATCCTCAAAAGCGTTCACTAAAATCGCAATCGGATTATTCTCTTTGTCCCAGTTTGCTTCTGGAGCTGTATACGCAGGAATGGTTTCAAGCAGTCTTTTCTGAGCATCTTCGTTAAGATCAGAAAAGTAGATTTCAAATGATTTTGTTTTCATCTTATCGCTCCTTTAGGTATAAAATTATAGTTGTTTGTACTTTAGATACTTATATATAAATATAAGTATAATTATTTTTATTCAATAGTAATCTTTTGCATACACTCGCCAATATTTATATAAAGGTTCACATTGTTGTGATAACCACATTAAATTAAATCTGCTTAGTAATTAATCAAAGCGACAAAAGCTAAGTTAGAAAACGATAAATCGCCATAACAAGCATAAACCATCTAGGGATTGCTCCATAGATGATATGATAAATTAGTTTTTATCAAGTATTAAAACCATATCTATTTAATGAAATATAATGAGATTTTATTGTAGATATTATTTCTCTAGCCATTAGATTTTGTCCAATTTCATTTGGATGCAATCCATCTTTAAGAGTTATACCCAATTCTCCACTAATATTAAATTCTCTAATTATACCAGAATTAGAATAATTATCAATTATTATACACCCGCAACGTTCAGCTATATGCTTTAATTCATCATGCAATTTATCTGATGGTGCTTCATTCTCTGATCTTTGAATGGGAAGCGAACAATATACTTGAGCTAATGGAAATTGTCTTTTTATCCTTAAAAAGGCTTTTCTTGCAGCTTCGCAAAATTTATTTTCAGATAAATTGTCTATAGTAGCATCTACATCTATTGAATTTGGATATTGTTCCAAATATACTGTTTTGTTCATAGCATCTGCATATGTATCATTTGGAACTCCATCATTTGTTCCCAAAGCAAATATAATTATATCTGGATAAAAATCTCCTTCGGTTGGAAAAGCATTATGTTTATTAGGAATATCATTTATAGCTAAATCTATCTGATAATGTAAATTCTGCCTTTCATACCCAGATGTTCTGGTTTGTGATTTAAATGATGCTCCAGACATTGCATAATTTCTTAATTCTTTTATAGGTTCAGAATATTCTAATATTTCAGGCCATTTAGAATATCTTACTGTATTACCATTAGTATCTGTATAACTATTAGATGGATGGTATTTTACCCATGCTGTGGTTTCATTGTCTTGATTTATAGTAAAGTTCTCTGCAGTTGTTATGCTATCTCCAAATACTAAAACTGATATATCTTTTAATATATTATCAGATGCATTGGGTAAAAAGTTTTCTTTAATCTTTTCAGATGAATCTCCTATAAGTGATTCATCCCATTTATCTTTCATAATAATAATAGTATTATTAGGATCATTTATATCATAAATTCCATTATAAATATATAATAATAAATATTTTGCTGTTTCTGGCGCATATAACTTTAATACGTATTCATTATTATATATAGTATATATTTCTGGATTCAATGTTTCGTAAGTATCACCTGCCACAAAATTATTTTCAGTAGACCAAATATAATAATCTCTATTTCTGTTAGATACATATACATAGTAATATGTATTGGATTCAACTGGAAATATAATTGATGTAGTGTTACTATTTGCCATCAAAGTATTTGTCACTTGTGGGAATCCGTTAAATATAGTTATTAGAGAATTATCTAGCACATTGTTTTCTTCAAATAAATAATCTTTTGTTATATATTTAGATAAATCAAAATTATCAGTTGTTGTATCGACACTATTATTAGCGCTATTTTTTGAATAATAATATAATTTGGTATTATGTATTTGAGTTTCTCCGTTATACATTCTAGTTCCAAATCTTAAATATTCTGTATTTGCAGGAATTTCAAAATCATCTCTGGTAAAATTTCCAGAAATTTTATTAATATAGCCAATACATTCATAATTTGAATTATAAAATGCAATTGCAGCAGATGATTCCCCAGCATAACAATCGGTTAGTATAAAATTCTCATTATTATATTTAATAAAATCTGTATTTCTATAATCAGGAGCGTTTGTATATACTAATCCTGTACCATCACCATTAGTAACTACTGCAATATATCCAATGAAATTATATTGTATTTCATATATTGGCATTATACAGTCTAAATTATTTTGCATAGTTTCAATATCATAGTTAAGTAAATTTAATAGATTATCATTTAAATATTTATCATATAATTTTTCTTTTATAATATCTGGAATTGTAGTTGTGTTTTCATATAGTTTAATTTTACTCAAATCAGTATAATCATAGTTATAACTTCCAGATGCAAAATACATGAAAATATAATTAGCATTTTCATTTGTAGAAAACCATTGAATATTTGGATTGTCATTGCCGTAATGACAAGTAACTTTATCATACGTTTCACCAATAATAAATTCATTTATTGAATTTGAAATTGCATATCCCCTGCGATCTACAGGTTCACTAAAATCAATAACATAATTAGTATTTGGTTTTACTTGAAATACAATTGATGATATATTTGGTGCGTTACCATTACGTATGGTAGTACCATCAGTAAATTTATTATTGATTACTATTAAATTATTATATTTTAATATATTATCATTTGTGTAAAAGTAAGATCTTATTTTATTATCAAAATCGTTAGAAAGTTCAGTAACTTATTTTTACAAAAAAATAATATGCCCATAGGGAGAAATCCCTATGGGTACACATATAAGTTTAAATTATTCTTCATGTAGATCTGCTGTTATTTGATCATAATCGTTGTTAGATATAACAGTAACTCTATATATAATCAAAGAAAAACGAATTTGTAAAACAAAATTTATCCCTCTAGCCGTTAGGCTAGAGGGTTTTATTAATAATTTACATTGCTGACAATTCCGCCATTATACATATCTTTCTTTTTCTTTTCTATAATCTTATCCATTTGGCTATAGAGAGATAATAAAGTATTATAGTCCATTGCATTTATTAAATTTATTGCTCTGGATAAATATTCTCCTTGCATATATGTATATGGATAAATATTTCTATTATCATTGCATGTATTATAACTGCTCATTATTGGCTCCTATAGGGTATTCATCTCATACGTTTATCTATTATTTTCTTGCATGCTAGAAATCTTATACGATCACTTTCAATGACAAATTTATCATTCTTATGATCTTGCATATAGTTCCAGCATTGTAGCGAAGACCAATCTTTCAATTCCGTTTCAATTGCATCATTAATTGCTTTAGATTCTATTTTTATCATTTTTATTGATACAATGATAAATGCCACTAATACTATAGTAATTAATGTGCTTGAAATATAAAAAACCATATTTTTAAATCACCTCAAAAACTTTCTATAATAGAGTATAGCACTGCTACTGCTGTGCTCGTATTCTATTATTAAGAATTAATTAGCGATATGCCAATATGATATGCACTCTTAATACGTATATGTTGAATAAAAAATAGATCGTCCGAGACTCGAACTCGGGACACACGGCTTATAAGGCCGCCGCTCTAACCTACTGAGCTAACGATCCATAGTTGAGCAATAAATATGCTACAAGCCAATACTTTTATGTTATTGCTATAATATTTTATTATTCAATAACATCCATCATCTGTTTATACGGATACGGAGATCCGTGATCTATTCTATTAAGACGAGCTTTAGAAAATGCATCCATTGTTATTGGAACTCTATTGCCACCATTCAATGTAGGAATATTGTATTTATAATGTGCTACGCAATCTCTATATACTGCTGCGGAATACGGATCAGAAAATTTTGCATGCATAGCTTCAGAACCATTGTGATTAAACGATGCATGCCATGAGTTATCTCTAAAGCTTACTCCAACATATGGATTTGTAGATGTACCACCGTATGTTTGTCTTGCCATTTGAGCCATATTCTGATTTCTCGGAATTAATACGCAAGTCCATGGTGAATAAACTTTTTGATTTTCTGGGATACCCTGCTGAAGTGTGTCTTTGTCTAAATCATACCCATTATTAGTACAAGCCCAATTATTATAATTTGGCATTTTTATAAAATCTAAGAAGAAATTTTTAAATGAATGCCATACTGGATGAACTCTAATACCTAAAGCACCATACCATTGATAGTCTTTAGCATTTGGATCATAGCATCTACTTAGCATAGATCTCCATATAGCATATATTCTATTATGCTCATTGATATTGGAATTATAACCGAATTTATTAGCATCATCAAAATATCCAACTCCAAATATCAATGGAAATTTTTGATCTTTAACTGCCAGCTTATGTACGTCACTAACGTTAACCCAGTATTCATAACCAGTATTTTTAAATCTAATTTTCGCTTTTGATCTATTATTTATAACAGCTTGATCTACAACAGTAAATTCCCCATACACCGGATGCTCAGCTTCAAGTCCTACACAATTCATAGCCCTCGGCATTATTATACTCCTCCTTATGTATATTTATATCCATGTGTATGCTAGTGTAAATTTCGAATATATGTTTCACCACGTTTATTTTTCAATAAAATAGACCCCAAATATCTTCAACATTATTATAATTGCAGCAAATATTAAAGAAAGGAGATCTCTTTCTATGGCTAATATTAATTATGCAACTTTAGCTAAAGAAATCAATGGAGTAATTGAGTACATTTACCCCAAGACTGTTGCTAGTATAGTCGAATATACGTCAGATCAGACAGTAGAAGAAGCGTTAAATGAGATCAAATCTGGTCTTGGTAATGTGTCTTCTGCAGTCGCAGCTGACTATTACAGCAAAACTGAAGTAGATCAATATCTCGATTCTCTATATTCTGTAATTAAACTTGAATCTGTTTCTGTATCTCCAGCATATGCCGAGCTTGGTTCATCCAAGACGGTTAACGTTTCCTGGGCAGCTAGCAGAAAGCCTTACAATGTAACCGTAAATGGTACAGATATGACTTCTCAGGTAACCGGTGAAACCGGCTCTTTCTCATTTAGTAATGTGAATTCTGATACTACATATACTGTAGCAATTAAGGATCACAAGAATAATGGTCAGAGTAAGAATGGCTCTATCAAATTCGTTAATAGAGTATATTGGGGTGCTAGTTCTTCTGCTAGCTTAAATAGCTCTGATGCTATTAAGGGATTAAGCAAGAAAAGCGCTGATAACGATTCTGGCGCTAAATCTCGTAACGTTGGTAGTCTTAGCTTTAATAACCAATATTTCTATTATTGCTATCCCAGCAGGCTCGGTGCAATCACTGCTACAGCTGGTGGTTTAGCATTTGCTCTTAATGCTCCTGTAACGGTAAGTTTCACTAACGATAGCGGTTATACAGAGAATTATTATGTATATAGATCAAGTAACGTGCTTAGTGGTTCTCTTAGCATCGTTGTAAGCTGATAAATTATACGTAAGGAGGTGAAAATACATGGCAAAAAATTTTGCTAGATACGGTGGAGGCGTTCTGGTTACTGGCGGTATCGAACCAGCTGGTAATTTCCCAGTCGTTGAATCCAAATATGTTATGGTTAAAGAAGACGGAACTACACTAGCAGATGTACTTGGTGACGGTTCTGGTTCTATTTCTGATCAGATTAATGTAGAATTAGCATCATATTCTACTACAGCTCAGGTAAAAGCGTTTAATGATATGGCTAACTACTATACAAAAACGCAGATGGATGCAGCAAGTGGTACAGGTGCTAAAGTAGATAAATCTGCTGTGCAATCTTCTCTCAGCGCTTCATCTACAAATGAACAAGTACCATCTGCTAAGGCTACTTATGATGCAATTGAGAACGCCAAGAGCGCAGCAGCAAATAATAAAATTGCTTCTGTTACATCTGGTTCTACAGTTCCAGTCACATCCGGTGCGGTATATTCTGAATTTCAGAACTATTATACTAAAGATGAGGCTAATGAAAACTTTTATGTTGCTATCGTTATCAACTCTAGTTCTCTCTCTAAGGGCACATTTGAGCAGGGCGATACTGCTAAAACTGCTACTTTCAGCTGGTCTACTAATACTTTAGCTGTAAGTGCTAAAATCTCAGTTGGCGGTGGAGCAGCAACAGAAACTATTACAAGTGGTCAGAAGAAAAACAGCGGTACATATACTGTTACTGTTGATACTGATTCTGTTGGTAGCAATGGCTCCAAGACAGTCGCTGTTAAGGTTGATGTTAAGGATGCCTTTGACGGTACAGCAAGTAAATCTGTAAATGCTACTGTATGCAATAATGTTATTATTGGTGGTGCTGTTAAAGCTACCTCTAGTAATGGCGCAACTGTATTATCAGATGCTAATATGTCTGCTAAATTCTTGCAGACTAGTAAAGCACTTGGTAGTGCTGCAGCTCCAAAGAGTGCAACAGTTCAAGCTAATAAGTACTTTACACTTGCTATTCCTTCTGCATATGGCACACCTAGCAAATTCAATCTTAATGGTAGCGATATAGCTCTGCCTAAAATTGCTAGTAATGTAGCTTTCACTAATGGATTTGGAAAGACTGTTAATTATGATATCTATCAGAATAACCAGGCTCCAAATGCAAATACTACATATTCTTTCTATTGTTCATAAAATAAACTTAAGGAGGATATAATAAATGGCTAAAACGCTTAGTAATTATGATCCACTAGTACAAGTACCAGCAAGTATGACTCCTGCAAATGGAACATTCCCTATTGTAGAGGCACATGATGTGTTGGTTGGTGCTAGTGATAAGAGACTTGATTCTAAGCTCTCTGACATTGATGATGCCATCTCTGCTATTACAGATGGTGATTCAGGTGGGCTTAATGATAAAGTTGACAAGAGTGCTATGACTACTACAGTTGCTGCAGCTGCTAGTGCTGTAGATACAAAAATTCCTACAGAGAAGGCAGTTCGTACAGCCATTGATGCTAAAACTATTACTGTAGATAGCGCTCTTAGCACTACAAGTACCAACGCTGTACAGAATAAAGTTGTTAATACAGCGCTTGATACTAAGGTAGATAAGGTTACTGGTAAGCAGCTCTCTACTGAGGATTATACCTCTGCTGAGAAGACTAAGCTTGCAGGCGTAGCTACAGGTGCTACCAATACGCCTATTGTTGCTACAGCTAATAAGCCAGCTGATGCTGCTAGTGCTGTAGAGACTAATGTTCTTTCTTCTAAGGCTACATTAACAGCAATCGATTCTGCCATTGATGCAGCATCCGAAGATTTTGACGCTGCAGCTGCTGCGCTGCAGACTTCTTATAATACGTTTACCAATGAAGTCGATGCCAAGATTGGTGAGCCAAGTGATACTGCTGATCCTGCAGCCACTGCAGTATGGCCAAGACTTAAGAATGCAGAAAACGATATCGGAGCTCTCTCTGCTCAGTTCTTAGTAGCTAATGCTCTTACCACAACTGAGATGTCTGATACCTCTAGATTCTATATCTATAAGGGTAAGGAGCTTCATGTAGTTGCAGCTGAAGCTGATATGACCGATACCACTGGTGATATCATCTATAGTCTTACTACAGCTGGTTCTACTTATGCTGTTGGTCTGTATTCTTATGATTCTGCAAATAGCAATTACGCAGCTCTTACTGCTGCTGATGTGTTCAATATCACTATTGAAGGTTCTGCTACTGCTGGAACTATCTTCTATCCGTCATATTGGTATTACTATGACACCAATACTTGGAAGATGGGCAGTGCTATGGCAAGTGTAGATGTAGATCCTACACTGAGTGTTTCTGGTGCCGCTGCTGATGCTAAGGTTACTGGAGATCAACTTACTGAACTTTCTAACGATTTGACGAATAATAAAGATGAAATATATGATTTAAATGTATTTTGCAAAAAAGAAATAGAAACAAAAATTTCTGCTGCTTGTAATCTTATTGCCGGTAAAAGCGTTGTTGCATCAAATCAATTAATAACTGTAAATATAGCCAATGGACAACATTATAAATTTTTATTAAAAGATGACGACCATTTTATAAATGGCCAATATTTTTTGTATGAAAATGGAACAGACGCAAAAGCTCTAGAAACTAATACTCTTCATTTACTTACAGCATCAAAAGACATTAATTTTATTTCTATTTATATTAATGGGGCAATTATTATTGAGTCGGGTGTTGTTGAGGCGATACTTTATAAAATAGATGAATTCGAAAATTCTCTTGAAAATCAAATATTAAGTTTAAAAAATAATGAAGAAAAAATTAATAATGATATTAAAAACAATATTTTAAGTATTGAAAATGATATTAAACTTTTTTATAATGGTACATCATTAATTTTGGATAATGTGCTATGGGAAAATGGTCAATTTGATCATGCTGGAAATAAAAATAATGGACCGAATCAAAGACGCACAGCATATCCAATAAAATTTACTGATACTATAAAAATTTCAAGAGCTGAAGGTGCTAGTATTAGTATTTATATATTAGAATTAGATGAAAATAAATCTCCAATAAAAGATTTATATCGAATCACTACATCGGAAAAATTGTTATCAAATGAAGATTGCGCATATATTGATATTATGCTATATTCAACGACTATACCACAAGCAGAACTTGAGCAAAATATTACAATAGAACTCATTAGATCTATTGATGAAAGCTCGGTTTTAGAAACTGAGGATAGAAATTCTGAAATTGATGAATTGAAAAATAACACTTTAGGCAATGCGTATTTTAAAATAAATAGCAAATTAGAATCTAATGCAGAAATTACACGTCAAGTGGGTCTTAGCGTTAGTGATTTTATAAGTATACCACCATCATTTAAATATATGAAAGTTTATACTGGCAGTGATACTACTAAAAGAATTATTTGTTTTTATGATGAAAATAAAGAATTCTTAGGATGGCGAGGAGTCGATGGGACTGCTTCAGAGTATAGATCACTTGCTCTAAATGACACTTTTAGTGCTACTTATTTAAGATTTACTTTTGTAACAAATTATGATGCTAGGGTTGAAGTAGATAATAGAAATATTTATAGAAAATATTCTTATTTAACCAATAAAGAAATTCCAAGTTATTATCAAAATTATATAGAGCAAAAAATAATCAGAATTAATGAATTGGCATCTGAAGTAGCTGCAGCTGGAGATATTTTTGTATTTATAACTGATGAGCATTGGGGATTAAATCAGAAAAATTCAATACCGTTAATTTCTTATTTAAATAAAAGATGCCATTTTAATAAAATATTCAGCGGCGGTGATACGGACGACAATCCAAGCGAAGAATTTTGTAATAATTTAAGAGAAGCATTTCCATACTCCATATATCATGCTGCTGGCAATCATGATTGGTTTGCTGAATCTGGGGCTCTTATTTATTATTATTTCCACAGCTATAATACAAATCAAATAGGGAATATGGAAAAGAATTATTATTATATTGATGATCAAACAAAAAATATACGATATATTATTCTTAATAGATTCCGTCAAGTTGATAAAACTTGGATTAATGCATATGATGATGAAGATCAATTAAATTGGGTGCAAGATAAAGCTCTTAATATACAAGATGGTTGGAGTATTATTATACTTACGCATTGGTTTGATATGCGTACAAATGATTCTAGAAATCTTCGCCAAATATTTGACAATGCAAGAAATAATGGTAAAGATATAATAGCGATTTTTTCTGGGCATGCTCATTATGATGCAGTATGGCATACTGAAGGCGGCATACCTATTATTGTAACTACTTGTGATAAAAATAGTCCATGGATAAAAAATGGGACTGATATGGAACCATGGTTGACAGAACAAAGAATTAGTGGAACTATAAATGAACAAGCATTTGATGTTGTAATAATTGATAGAAAGACAAAAAAGATTACTTCTGTTCGTATTGGAGCACCAGCTATGAATAATATAGATATTACCCCGTTAAATGAAAATTGGTCGTATGATAATGTGTTAGAAGAACGTGAAATTTTATATTAAATAAAAATAAATTAATAATGCTATAGGGAGTTATCCCTATAGCATTATCGTATTTTTTGACATTCTATTAATAGTAATAAACATGTTTTTATATCGTTGGAGGTAATTTTATGTCAGTTAAATTTTCTGATAAAGAAAAAGAAGTATTTCGTAATATAATCAGTGGTGTGGAAAGTGGTGGGATGGAATATGCCGGAGGAGACTACGCTGCATTTGCTGAAGCTTATGAGAATTCATCTACTGAGTATGCTATCACTTTAGGTAAATGGCAAGCATATGGGCCAGAAGCGCATGAACTTGTAGAGCGCATACAGAAAAAATATCCTTCTGTATTTAAGAAACTAGATACCGCTGGTATTGCAGAAGATTTAGCAGCATCAGATTGGTCTTATTATCAAATTTCTCGCAATTCAGATAAAGCTAAATGTATTATCAAGATTATTTCATCCACTCAAGGGAAGCAATGTCAAGAAGAACAGTTTGACGAAACTGTACAGAAGCTTCATGATTATGTATATTCTCTTGGAATTACAGATCATCAAGCTATAGCAATGGCATCTAATTGGTCGTATCAGGGAGGTCCCGCCAGTGTGACCCGCATATTGAAGAAGACTAATAAACCATATAACTTAGATAATCTATATGCTGCGTGCCAAACAGATACTGATCCATCTTACGTTGGATATTATAAAAATAGGCAGCGTTGTGTTTATACTTGGATCAAGCAGTATTGGCCTAAATCAACTACTAATACTGTAGAAGAATCTTCTGCATCTTTAAACAATAATGCCACAGGAGGTAAAAATATGGCAAAAACTTATCCGGCTGGATATTTATCAAATTCCGGTCATGATGAAAATTATAGCTATGCTAATGGACAAGCTGGAGATAACACTGAAACAGAATGGGAACTTCGTACTTGGTACTCATATCCTTGGGATTGTATCTTAAGACATCCTAATGCTGAAGTTCGCCAGCTCATAGCAGAGCTTGGTATAGAAGCCGCATTGAATAATAAAATTGGTTATGACCAATATGAGAGAACTACATTTTGGTATCAGCTTGCAAAGTCAGGCTATCATCCAAAAAATATTACTGTAGCATGTGAAGCAGATTGCTCTGCTGGTGTTGCTGCTATATGTAAAGCTGTTGGTTATTTAGTTGGCGATTCAAAAATGGCTGGAATTTCACCTGAAAATTGGACTGGATCAATGAAAGCAGCTTTTAGATCTGCTGGATTTGAAGTGCTAACTGCTAGCAAATATCTTACCTCAAGTGATTATATTTTAGCTGGCGATATTCTTTTGAATGAAACTCACCACACTTGTATTTGCATATCATCTGGGGCTAAATCCGGTGAAGATCAAACTACATATGATGGTTCATCTTCTAATAGCGGATCTACTAGTTCAGACGATGATTCTCTTAATACTACAGTGAAGTCTAAGCTATATGCTAATAAGAATAATGTAGCACTTAGAACTTGGGCAGGAGTAGAAAATTCCCAACTCAAAAGCTTTCCAACTGTAAATAGAAATCAAGAGCTTGGTTTATGCGATACTATTAAAGCAGATGATGGCTCTACATGGTATTTTGTTAAGATTGAAGACAAATATGGATTTGTGGATTCTACTGACGTTAGTACTTCTAAAGTAAGTGGTTCTACAAATAATGATAATATTAGCGATAGTGTAGTTGTAAATGGCGTTAAAATGACATTAAGCGATGGTTCTAGCTTTAATACCAAAAAGCGTAAATGGGTAGGAAGAGTAAATGTAGATAAAGGCAAGACTCTTAAGCTACGTCAATGGCCAGCTGGACAACCATTGGTAACTCTGCCTAAAGTTAAACGCGGTACTAAAGTATATGTATACGATGCTATGCTAGATGATGATGGAGATATTTGGCTATATATTAAAACAAAGAATCCAACTACTGGAGCTTGGACTTGGGCATTTGCATATGCCGCATATATTTCTAAGATTTGATAACATAAATAACCAAGAGGGATTGCTCCCTCTTGGTTATATTATTCATCGATATTATCATCTATAATGTTATTTTGAGTTACTGTTAATTTTGATTGATTATCAATTAAATTAAAAGTGCCAGTTTTATTATAGTACTTAAATAAATTATTATTCAAACAAATATATTTTGCCGCATCACCAGTTTCGATTCCAGTATCAGTATAATAACCTACACCATCAAATATATTATTACTTATAATACATTTATTGCAATCTTGTATATTTATCGCTGGACCAGCAAAATCACTAAATGAATTATTTTTTATTAAAACATTTGCCCCTCTAAATACATATATAGCAGATCTATTACCACTATGTAATGGATGATTATAATCATTCTGTAAATCTTTATCCCAATATGTATTAACATGAGCTATAACTATATTATCTTGAATAACACCATTGCAATGGAAAGTGTTTCCTTGAACGCAAGCTAATATATAGTTAATATTGTCTCTAAAAATAACGTTATTAGATAAGCAAAGATTTGCTGCAGCACCAATATAAAATCCTGCAAAACTACCGCCATCTACAACATTATTTCTTATAGAAATACCAACAATATTATGCCCAGCTCCATTATTTGTATCTATACACCATGGACCGTTTTCCATTAAATCTGTTATTGTATCTATATTGTCATAATCTTTAAATAATGCGGATGTATGTGTTACATTGTTTTCTTCACACCAATGTGTGCCGCATGAATGGAATCTGCAGCTTTCAACTCTCCATCCTCTACTTGATACTGGAGGTGTACCGGCATAAGACGCTGGCCTGAATAAAACTCCTTTATTACAATTACTAAAACCGCATTCTTTTATTTCGCAATTCTTTCCAAATGCAACTATTCCGATTATACAAAATCTTAAATAGCATCTTATTACTGTCGCATCAAGATGTGGAATTTCATCTGCATTTATAGCTGTAGATCTATGAAATTTAATACCTCTCGCTAACCAATCCGCTTGTATTGTTAAATCCTGAAAATGTGAACCACTGTCTTGTATCTCAAACATATAATATTTTGAAAAATCGCTAGAAGCCTTAATAGTTGGATTATGGCAAGAGAAACTAGTGCCTTGAAACGTCATATTAGTATATGTTCTTGGTACAACTATTGTATCTGAAATAGTGTATGTTTTATTCTTATTGAATGTTATTGTTCCATTAGCCCCAATATAATTAATGGATGCTTGTATCGCTTGATAATAATCCCCGTTATCAATTCCATCAATATATGCTAGCTCAGGATCTATTATGGCATTTAACCATGGTTTACCATTTACCATATTATCAAATACCATATTACATAAATAACAATAAACAGTATTTTCATCTACTGATATAGCTGCATCATTGTGATGCTTTATTGTTATACTTAAATAACCATCACATTCTATTTTAATTAGCTTTCTAATTTTATGAGTATGAAAAACAGCACCATCGTAACTCCAAATTATTGAAGCTGAACCATCTTCTTTATTAGTGTCATATATCCTAAGCACTGCCATCAAAGCATCTATTTCTTGTGTTTGAATAATTAAATACATACCTTTGCTGACTTTAGGCATATTTGTATTGATCAACCTAATATTACTATTATTAATGGTTCCATTGTCTGCTCTTGAACCCAATTTAAAATCATTTATAGCTTCCTTACCAGAATTTATAATTTTTTCTAAATTATTTTTATTGTCTTCACAATGCTCTCTAGCAATTTTATCTTTTGCAGTGAAATTATTATATATTATATCATTTATAGTACTACTATTTAAATTAACTATATTTGGAAATACATAGCAATCATCTGGTTTGATCAGTTCTCCGGTTGTCTCATTATATGCATAACAAAAATTAATAAAATAAGCATTATTTGTTTGGATATCTACATTAGTATAATTTTTAACATTAGATGTTGTGCTACGTTCAATAATACGTTTAATAAATGTTTTATTTTCATCATATAACCCTATGCGATGTATAAAACTATTACCACCATTATTTATAAATCCCAATGTAATATATGAATACTTAGAAACATCTATAAAATCGCTCACCCAGAATTTATTTGCTTTAACTACCTTGCCATAAGCATCAAGTTGAACATCGTATTGTACTTTATGTTTATTAAATAAATTATTATTTTTATTTTCTGTTGAATATTTTAAATCGTTAGAAAGTGAATTAGGCTTACGCCTAATTCTATTATTTTTTGATTAATAATGTATTTTTCATTTGATCTTTCTAACGATTTAGATAATTCCATTGATAATGCAAATTATATTAACAATTTGTTAGGAATTCAACAAAATAGTTTAGCAATACCACCAACTTTAATTGAAGAAGATACAGCAAGCCAAAGAATTTCATCCAATGCAGATGCTCCATTTATATTAAATGAACCTATATATTCCATTAATAGCCTTATTATAGGTATTATGATTAATGCCAAAACTATTGGCACATTAGATATTTATACAATTAAAAGGATAAATGCTATCGATGGCCAGCCTTTTAATTATAATGATTTTACATTAAAAGAAACCTTAAATGTTACTAATACTGGAGTTCAAATTATTAAATTTAAAAATCCATTTATTCTTCCAGATGATGAATATTTAGCAGTAGCTTCACCAAATAGCACATGTAGATTTTATTTTGGTACTGGTTACAATCAGAGTTTTTTATATAGATCACATAATACTGAAACTGATACGTATATTCATAAAAAATCATCGTATATAAATATAGCGGTCATATATAAAGATATGTATTTAATAAATGATGATAGTATATTTAAAAAAGTAAGTTCAATTTTACAAATACTTAATTTACTTAATATTAATGAAACACTTATTTTAAATGGTCGTGTTAGTACAGCTAAAAATATTGCAAATATTAATAATGCTCCATATTTTTTACAAACAACTTTTAATTATGATTATTATATTACAAAAATAAATTTTAAAACATCAACATCGGGTACTATATCATTTGGAGTTATTGATCCAAAAGATTTAACGAATAATAAACCAGAAAATTTAAATATACAAAACATACAAACTACAACTGTATATTCTGAAGGTGAACATGATATTATTTTTGATGAGCCACTATTACTTAAAAAAGGATGGCGTCTAATGTATTATTTACCATCAGATTCTGCTAAAATTATATATCACAGCGGAACTCCTGCAGATGTCGATCATGGATTTTTATTTTATAATGCTACCAGTAAAACACTACAAACTGCTACTAGTTCGTTAAATTTGATATTATATGGCATAAAATCAACAAATGATGATACTACTGATAGTATTTATAAAGATAAAGCCATTAGTATACTTGGAGATTCAATTAGTACATTTTCAGGCTATATTCCTGAAGGGAATGCTGTATATTATCCAAGCGGAACAATTACATCTGTATCTGATACATGGTGGAAAAAATTAATAGATGCATTAGGGGCAAATCTTGAAATAAATAACTCATGGTCTGGATCTAGAGTAACTACAACTGCTGGTGAAACTTCTGCAGGATGCATGGATAGGTGTGAAAATCTAGGCAATCCAGATGCTATTATAATATACATGGGTATTAACGATTTCAATAATGAAGTGCCGATTGGAGAGTATGATGGAACTAGTACTATTCCAGAAAGCACTATAACTTTCAGAGAAGCCTATGCAATAATGCTTAATAAAGTATTGACAAAATATCAATTTGCTGAAATTTGGGTTTGTACTTTGCCACAATGTGAAAGAAATAGTGAAACAGGATTCCCAGAAATTAATCAACAAAATTTACCTTTATATGAATATAACAAAGCTATAGTCGAATTGGCTAATGCTTTTGGAGTAAAAATTTTAGACCATAATAAATGCGGTATGACGTATCAAAATATGCCGACATTTAATCCAGATAAATTACATCCTAATAAAAATGGACATTCGCTTATGGCAAATAATGCAATTAAACAAATGGACCCAAGTATTAAATTTAGGTACCCTATTAGTTAATTTTATATTTTAAAATTTAATTCATTTGTATATTATATTAATAAGAATATGCTCTTAAGGAGGTTTCTTATTAATGTATAATAATTTTAAAAATGATTTTATTTCAGATTTACAAACACTTAATTTAGAATTATCAAAAAGTCAAATGAATAAAATATTAGCGGTGCTTGACAGCACCGCTACTAATTATGACATTATCGATCGTGCCAGCGCAAATAGATTACAGGTTACTAATGGAGTGCCGCAAAGTGTATATGATTACATACAATGTAAGAAAGCTGAAGGATTATCTAAAGATACATTATATGTATATAAAATAATGCTAGAAATATTCTTTCGTACAGTACAAAAGCCTCCAGAATATATTGAGGCTACAGATATAATGAACTTTTTGAGGGAATATCAAAATAACAATAAAATATCTAATAGAACGTTAGATAAGTATAGACAATATATTTGTTGTTATTTTGTGTTTATTTATGATTATGGATATATTTCTAGAAATCCATCTCGTCAAGTAAAAAAGATTAAATACGAAACCAAACCCCAACCAGTATTAACAGAATATGAGACTGAGCTCATTCGTGGGGCATGTAAATCTAAGAGAGAAACAGCAATAATAGAATTCTTTCTTTCTACAGCATGCAGAGTTGGGGAATTAGTTAAAGTAAAAATATCTGATATTGACTGGGACCGAGATGAAGTCATGTTATTTGGTAAAGGATCTAAATATGGTGTGAGTTTTATAACGCCTAGATGTAGATATGCTATAGAAGAATATCTTAAACATAGAAAATTAATAGATCCAGACGAGCATTCAGATTATTTATTTATTAGAGAAAGAAAGCCTTATACGTGTTTATCTACTAGAGGAGTTGAAGATATAATAGAACGTATAATGAGTAGAGTTAGTAATATTCCTAAAAGAGTAACACCTCATACTACAAGAAGAAGCAGTTCTACCAATGCATATCTTAATGGCATGAGTCTAGAAGACATTAGAGGATGGTTAAGGCATGCAGATATTAGAACTACGGAAATTTATGTAAGAAATTCTACTAACCATATACATGGTGAACATAAGCGATTTGTACATTAAAAAATAAATATTCATATAGAGGGCGGATTACTCCGCCCTCTTTTTATAGATATATTATTTTTTACAATTAAGATTTTTATTTATCATAAATTTTTGAATGGCATCTTTTGTATGCTTATCAAGTTTAATGCATCTTTCATATGTAAACGCTGTTATATAAAGTTTATCAATAACAATCTTTACTTTTTCTGAATAATCGGATGAAAATGCTAAACATGAATTCCATTGATGATCATCTTCTACATAAGAACTCAAATAGCATTCTATATTACCTATGTCAGTTTTAATTAATATAACTCTTTGCCCTTTATTATATTCTGCCCAATATTCATTTGCACTGGTTTTATACCAATCTAAATTTCCTACCTCCGTATCAATACAAAGTTCTTGTAAGAAGCTTATAATCAGTGTTTCATTATTCGAAATTTCTAAATCGCATTCGAGTAATGTATCTATATTAATATTAAAATATCTAGCTAGTTTATAAACAAGTTCAACCGACATAGTTGACTTATCCGCTTTCTTTGAAAGACGACTAATATATCCAGTCGAAACTCCTATCGCCTTTTCAACATCGCCCACCAAAATTTTATTTTGTTTAATAAGAAAGTTTACATTTTTCATAAATTGTTTAATATCATATGTTTTTTCCATAATTCGCCTCTTATTTTTATAATATAAAATCTTAATTACTTCTAAGTATATAATATATAATTGAAATATTATTAATGGAAGGTGGATTGCTCCAGCTTCTTTTTTAATAAAAAATATTTTAACTATTTATATATTTTGTATCTGGAATTATATTTAAAATATCTCCATTTTGTACTCGATGCTTTGTATTTATATATGTAACTTTAAATACAGATATTGGAGCCATAGAAATCTATGTAAGAAATTCTATTAACCATATATACATATATAGTGAATATAAACGATTTGTACATTAATAAATAAAAGTATATACTTTAAATAAAAATTCAATTATGTTAAATTAACGTTATCAACTAATTCAAAAAATATATCTCCCTCGCTAATATTTGGCAAAGTAAATTTTGATATCATAATTTTATTATTAGACGAAATCATGTATACTATATTATCAAAAACAGAAAATGAAGGATAAGAAAACCCATCATACCCCTCTATAATTTTTAAACTATTCATTATATTAGCAGTATCAATCTTATAAATTTCAAAATTATTACGCGTATATGGATTTGAAAATAAATATAATTCATTATTTACCTCAAAAAATGCTGGCCTTGAACTACAATTTGGCACCATACAATATTCTTTTATATTAGCATTTAAATCTAATTTAACTAAAATTCCGGCGGTATTATTTGTATAGACAGTGTTGTTATTTATATCTTTATTAGGATGGGGCCTCGACATTGCATAAATATGGCTATCTTTATACCATACAGCTAATTCATATATTGATATTTGTTTAAATGGATAAGCGAAGAAAATTTGCCAATTATAATGATCTGTAGTTTTAAATATAATAGCATTTTTATAAGTACCAGAAGAGCAAACCCAGCCAATATAATAATTGCCATTTCCATCATTACCAATAGTGCAGTTAGCTTGAGCACTTGTATATGCACCGGATGAAAAACTTGTTTTATAATAATAATTTATCCATTCGTAATTTAACATAATTCCATTTACATAAACAGGGTTATAATTTTGGAATTGATTATTAATTATATTATATTCACAATAAAATTGAGTATAAATATCGTTTATTTTAACAATATAAAGAATGTGTATAATATTATCAGTGAGGTACATTGTTGGGGAGCCAGCTCCACCTGTTTCTACTAATGATTCATTATAAATTTTGCCATTTTCTGCAACTATTTGCGTATCAATTTTTTCTTTTGTAAACGGATTAATTCTATCAAATAAAAGTTTAGCAGATGGATTGCTTGCAGAATCTCCTCCTGGTATAGTGGCATCATATTGTACGTATAAGGTGTATAATATACTATTAGTATAAATTATAGTACAATCATGCACTCCATAAGTTGTTTGATTTATTCTAATAATTTCATTGCTCACATATTGTTTATACAAATTAGCGCCATTTTTTAAAGCTAATATTCTTCTACTCATTATATTATTTTGTATCGCATATGATAAATTTAATGCTTGGTCTAATGGATATTCATCTATAATATCATTTTGCTTTTTATCAATATAATTAATAATATAAGAATTAATATTATTTAATATAATAATTTTAACGTTAATTTCACCAGTAAAATCTGTAAATCTTAATCTATTGACTTTAGTTGTAACATGATATATTCCATTTATATTGGTTTTATAAGCAACAATAGTTTGTGCATAATTATTATCTATTAATCTAAATTCAGATAAGGTGGCTATTTCTGTATCTACTTCTACAATATAAACTGCACCTGCATCTAATATTTCGCTTCCCACAAAATTTATATTAAATGCAGAATTTGCAGTTTGTTCAATAATTTTATTAGAAGTATCCTCAAAAACAAAATCATCTGCTAAATTATGGTTAAATATTTTTAGATTTGGCATTTGCAATATAAGTTGAAGTTTTGCTTCTGTTAAAGTCGCTGCATCTGTTTTAATTAAATATTTTTCTGTATTTATATCCGCCCTATAATTGCAAAATATGAAAGCTGTATTTTCATTTTGTATTTCGATTAAAGCATTGGTTCTACTATGAGTATATAAATAATTTTTATCAATATCCAACTCTATTGTTTCAAAGGCATCTGTATAAAATGTTTCTCCTTTAGAAGTATTAATAAAAATTACTGGAGAAAACCACTTATCTGATTCAAAAAGTTTATTTGTGGATGGAGAAAAATATATATTTTGGTACTGCGCATAATATAACAAATTACCTGTTTGTATTTCATTTAATTTTATAGCCGCAGTATTAAAATTTAATCCAGAAGCTTCTTCAGATGCAATTCTAGTTTCTCCATATAGTTTATAATCAATATCGTTAGAAAGATCAAATGAAAAATACGTTATTAATCGAAAAATAATAGAATTAGGCGTAAGCCTAATTCACTTTCTAACGATTTAATGTTTATTTATGGTCAAAAAGATATTGATATCGATCTTCCAACACCAACAACTGGATATTTTTATAATTCAAATGGCGAAAAGGTTAATGACGATTCATTTACTAATTCTAAATTTTATATTATTGATATATCTAAGTATATTGGTTATAGCGTACTAGTAAATATAAAATCAAATGCTCCTTCTTCATTACGTAGAACATTTATTATGCGAAATAACGAAACTACTATTTATGTAACGGCGGAAAATGTTTTAAATAGTGTAGACGATTATAGCAAATTCACCCATAAAATTCCTTATGATGGAAAATACTTATATATCTCTTGCATTTTAGCGGCTGAGATTTCTGTAAAAATTAGAAATACATCGTTGACTGAAAGCTATCAACAGAAAAATAGATTATTAAATAATGCCATATATGCGGCTGCTTTAGCAAATAATTTTACTCACATCGATTTTAATAATGGAGCTGCTGTTATAAATAATGGTGTAGAGTATACACATGACGATTTATCCAATCAAATAGGATTTACACTTTATCCTAATACCGATTATTACATTATTAAATTCCGATATACAAAAAATGCGGTATACTTATTGGAAGCTTCAAGCTCTTCATACGATTTATCATATTTTGTTATGTTCTCAAATGGTGAAATTATACCGCCATTAATTGTAGAGGGCTCAGACTATAAATGGTTAGTTTCTAAAGAATTGATCGGTGATAGAGACGGAATAGAATTTAGATTAGACAATAGATCTGGCAAAGCTCCTATCACGATAGATCGTGTTGCTGCATTCATTTCTATTATTGATAACGAAGAAGAAAATAATGTGGATGATGTTACTATAATAAATAAAAATAATATAATACCATATTTCGATACGACTAATCAAACTGTAATTCTGCATTTTAATTTTATAGATACTTATTATTATTATAAAAATGATAATTCTAATACTAACTATAGTATAAATTATAATAATATCGTAAATGAAAAAGCAAATAATGCTGTAATTTTAAGTTATAATAAAAATGATTTAATAGATAGCTCAGATAGTCAATCGACTGTAAATCGATATTTATGTTATGATTTAAATAGTAATGAATTAAAGATATATAAAATATATAAAAATATAGCAAAAAATAATATTTTACTAATGCATTTCTTTGCTACAATATCAACAGCCTCATCGAATTATAATTTTATTATTAGCAACATTTCCAACATTTATTATATCGATGGTGTTGAATATAATAATCAAATCCAATCTTCAGATATTTATAATTTAGATTATATTTTTAGAAATTGCATCCATAAAGATTTAACTGAAATTAGTAATACTAATTCAATTACACAAAATCAAGATGGAACTATAACTATTGCTCCTGGAGGTTTTTATTTTCCAGGAATCGCCGTGCATGGCTATTTTAATGGCGATTGCCATATTAGAATAAGGCTAGAAAGTACTAATGCTATAACTTCTTTATATGCTGCTAAATCTATAGTAACAAGTGGAGGCGGCTATGATAAATTGCCGTTTACTTTATTATCAGAAAATGAATCTGTAAATGAAACAGTGTGGTATTTGCATATAACAGATACAGATTATGATAAAGCAAATAGTTATACAAGTTATATTTTACGTATAGACAATAGACAAAATGCGAATGATATAATAATAAAGTCAATAGAAATTGTAGATTCTGGAATACCTGCGAGGGTAAATTCGGTCTCTACTTCAACCTCAATCGCATATGTATCTACAAATGGAAGCGATGATAACGTCGGATCAAAAGCAATGCCATTTGCCAGTGTAACCCAAGCACTTCAAAGCGGAGCTAATTATATCTTAGTAGAACCAGGTATTTATCATGAAAATATAAATTTTACTGATGCTCAAGGAAAAATTACATTATTAAATAATGGCACTTACAATTTATGTAAATTTTTACCAGATGATGAATCTAAATATATATTATCAAAAACAGAAACTAAAGTAGATGGTTATAATAACGTTTATAAAGCATCAAGTACAGTTACGTTAACTCAATATTATTTATTCCAAAATGGAGTAAATGATTTAAGCACAGAAATTTTAGACAGCGAAAGATTACCTCAGCAAAGAGGTATGAAATACCGTTGCGAGAATACTAAATTACAAAAGTGCAGCATGACTCAATTAAGCACAGCTTTACATGAAATAGAAACATGCACCGATAATGTTTATAAATTCTTCCAAGACCCAGAAACTTTAGATGTATATTTTTGTAGGCCTCAAGAAGTTTCAGAAACAAATTATTTAGCTTTTCCAGGAACTACAACTTTATTTAATGGATTATCAAAAAATGTAAGCCTCGAAGTTATTGGCATAGAATGTATGTATATGTCTTTTAATGTTAGTTTTGCTGATAGATGCAAAATTGTAGATTGCAAGGCTGGATATAATCAAGCTAGTGGAGCATTTATTTATAATAGGCAAGTTGGAACTGAATTTATTCGATGCGAAGCCATAAGATGTATTAATAATTCTAATGGAGATGGCTTTAACGGGCATTCTATTAATGCCGGTGATATTTATTCTAAACAAACTACAGTAAGTTTGATAGATTGTTGGTCTCATGATAATTACGATGATGGTTATTCAGATCATGAAAGAAGCGAAATCACTATTCAAGGCGGATTATATGAATGGAATGGTAAAGGTGGTATAGTACCTTCATATGGTTCTCATTGCACTTGCTATAATGTATATTCTCGCAATAATTTTGCTGGATTTTATTATGTTGGAGATGTTGATGAAGCCGAGGGCGGTATATATGGTCAAATGTCATGTTTCTATTGTCATGCTGAAAATAATAATAGGGGTGGCGCAAAAACTGGTTTTGGCATAACCGGTAATGGTAATAGAATGGAACTTATAGGGTGTACTTCTATAGGTAATAATACAGGGTATAGTTGTGGTACAAATAATGTAGTTAGAATGATAGATTGTAAAGCGTTAAACAATTCAGTTTCAGTAACAAATTTTCCTGAAACTGCAAACGTAGAGATTATAACTACTGATATTGTGTCTGCTCAGTAATACTTAAAATATCATAATCCTAGAGGGAGCAATCCCTCTGGGTTTAATTTCTTTTAATATATAATTTAATTATATATTATATTTTTAGAGAAGCTAGAATATTTTAATAAAAAGCTTTCTCTAAAACCAATTAATATCAAAATTATTCTAAAGGAGGAACAAAATGAAACCGATCTTATTATCAAACTTAATTGATGAAAATGTAGTTAAAACTTTAGGAGGAGTAAGAGATTTATCAAAATGCGGATATGATTTCGACAGCCTCTTAATGGATGATGACAGAATGACTATAAGAATAGTCTTTACGTGCAACGAGAATTGGGGTAGCAATTATGAAGGCCACAATATCAGAATAGTGTTTAATAATGACGGAGAAAAGTCTGTGACTAATTTTAACTCATATGACATCTCTGCATCTAAATATGAAAATGGAGTATGGGAAGCTTCATGGATTCCATATACAGCATTAAGGCCGCTGGCTACATTTATCAAATGCTTCTGCGGTTATATAGCTGATAGGATGGGTGAGAAAGTAGCTTCTTTCGACAGAAAAACACTATTAGCATACTTAAATCGTCAGGAGCCTATAAATGTTAAAGATCTTATGAAGGAGATGAATCAGAATGTATAAGTCTTATTCAGATTATAATGTAAAGCTTTTAAACCACTCTCAATTAAACTGCACTGAGAATGGTGATTACATTGGATTCTTTTGTCCAAAGTGTTTTGAGCCGTTTGTTAAAAGATATAGCACTAAAAAAGAATATTTTTGTGATGATGAATTTACAATAAATGAAACTTATACTTTAGTATGTCCTAAGTGTAAACATGCTTGGACACAGAATTGGTTTCTTGATCCTAATATAACAAAAACAATAGCCCTTTTAAACAAGAAAGGCTACATCACAGAGTTTTGTTGTGAAGGTCATTATGCCAAAGATGATGATGGAGACGAATATTTAGCATCCGTTCCATATATTCTATTTGCTGTAAACTATACTTGGATGGCGCCTATGGCACCATATCCATGGTATTGGTCATTAATGCTTAATAGTGCATGCAATAGCTTTAGCTTTTATAATAAAATACAAAGATCAGAACTCAAAGCTAATTTAGAAGCATTTGATGCTACAAAACAGTATGCGCTGGATGTTATACATGAATGGACTACAAATTTACCAGACTTGAGCTGTAATAAGCGTAGTATGAAAGCGATTAAAGAATCAATACAGTATAGAAAAGACATGGAAACAGCATTATATAATAATATTATAGTTTTATAAACCCGTTAACCAAATAATAATAGAGGGCTCCATCAAGAGCCCTCGATAAATACATTTATTATTTTTTATGAGAGGAGAAATATAGAATGCAAGAAGTAGTAGATCATTATAATGGAATGGAGCGTACACTTCAATTTGAAAATTTTGATATCGAAACTAAACTTGGTAAAACCATTTTCCATGCTGACGATACTATCGGTGACCATTATCATAAAGAAATGCTTAGAAGAATTTTTAAATATGGGCATTTGGATCATAACCCAAGACCTCATTATTCAGATGGAACCCCTGCGCACACTATCTCTATTAATGGAAGTATGCATCAGTACGATTTATCAAAAAATCAATTGCCTATAATTACTTTACGACCTATAGCAATTAAATCTGCTATAGGGGAAATGCTTTGGATTTATCAAGATCAATCTAATGATCTTGATTTGCTCAAAGAGAAATATAATGTTACTTGGTGGGATTCTTGGGACATTGGAAATAGAACCATTGGCCAGGTTTATGGAGCAACTGTAAAGAGATACAATCTTGTTAATAATCTTATTAAAGATATTAAAGAAAATCCAGATGGTAGAAGACATATTATGTCTTTATGGCAAGTAAAAGATTTTGAAGAACCGCATGGTTTAAAGCCTTGTGCGTTTTTAACTGTTTGGAATGTACATCATGCTGAAGATGGTAATGATTATTTAGACATGTCTCTAAATATCAGATCAAGTGATTACAGCGTTGCTGGAGTTTTGAACCAGATGCAGTATGTTGTTCTTCAACATCTTATTGCTAGAGAGTGTGGTTATAAACCAGGATTATTTACTTGCTTTTTTAGCAATATACAAATCTATGATAGGCATATTGACAATGCTATAGAGCTCTGTTCTCGTAATGGTATTCAGTGTATGCCTAAATTATGGATTAACCCAGAAAAAACTAATTTTTATGATTTCACCATAGACGATATTAAATTAGTTGATTACCCAAGAGAAGAGATTAGTAGGAAGAACCCACAATTAAAATTCGATTTGGGTATCTAAAATAATATATAGGAGTGAAAATATGTTTAAATTTTATGAATTTTTTAATCATATATTCAACAAAGAAAACATAGACGATGGGAAGCTTAGATCTAAAGTTATTTATAATACAAGACATAATCTTATTATTTTAATTTCTTATGCATCTAAAAATTTCTATTCTGCTATAGAATTTATTGCTGCTATTAAGAATACCAAATTAAAACTTATTATATCTAACTCTTCTAAAGAAAGACAGTTAACTGAAGAAGAGCTTGAAGAATTCGATAAAAAGACTGTAAGTCTTATTGATAATAGATATTATATTCTATTATCTGGCACGCCTGAAGAATACGCTAACATGGTAAACTACATGGATTTAAATAATGAAATATTTGAATTGCTTGTAGACGATTTTTATCATCATTGCTCATCTACTATCTTTAATGAGTATATAAACTATGGGATTTTTGATAGGTCTAAATTTATATACAAAGATGTAGTCCCATCTAATTATAATAAGCTTGTAAATTTTAGCTCAAATGAATTACCTAAAGGCAGAACATATTTTAGAGACGATCTTAAATATATCCTAGACAGATTGCCAGATTCGTTCTTAACTATAGATATAGCACAGTGCATAAACTATTATCAATCATTTGACTTAGGTAAGCATTATGAGTATTTGTTTAATGTAAATGAATTAGTTAAAACTGTGATTGATAATAAATCTCCAAATGTAGATTTCTGCAATGATATAGTTAAAGCAAGCAATATAGTATTTAAGCTTATAGTTCCAGACCCATGTGTTGAAACTCTTGAGATTTTAAATGCTCCTATATTTTTGAGAGAGAATCTAGAAGATGTATATTCAGCAGCAGTTCCAATAGAAGAATTAGATGAAATATTCCAGCAAGACTATGATAGATTCACGCAAATTACAGCTGGAGAATCTGAATATGAAGATATAGATGAACAAATTGGCGATGATGAAGAAACAGAAAATATGCGTAAGGAAGATATAATAAATTGACGCTAGTTAATATATGTAATCTTGCTGATGCTTATTATATCGCCAAACATAAGTATGAGATTAATCAAGATCACATCGCTTCATCTACATTAATATATTCGGATGGTACTTGTAAACATCATGTGAATAATGATGGCTATATTCATATAACTTCAGTTGAAGGCGCAACATATTTAATCTATCTAGATCAAGAGGGTAATGTATTCTTATGGATTTATGAGCTTACTCCTGAATTAAAATATAAAGAGATTATAGACAGCATGAATAAGCTTAGACAGATCACAGGAATGCAAAAACATTCAATAGAAGTTAAATCAAAAATAAATAATAAAAAAGACAGTAAAACGGAAGAATTTAAAGATAAAAAAGAAGAAATAAAAACAGATAATGTAGATAAAGAAAAACCGGAGCAATTTATAATAGAGCCAGTAAGACCAAGATTATTCAAAAGAGAAGATGATAAATATATTTCGGCTGCTCCAGCTGAGATAGTTGATGTAAATAATTTAGTATGTACAGAATGTAAATCTACAGAATTCTCATCGTATATAGAAAATAATGATTATTCTATAGAATGCACATGTGATAAATGCGGAACATCATTTATTTTTGTTCCATCTAAGTACTATATCTTAAAACAAAAAATAGTACCAACTGACATGAGTAGTAATGAAATATTACCATACTTAATTCATAGGAGGTCAAAAGAACAAAACGATGATTGATTTAAAAATTAAATATATGCACGATGATACTAAAAGACTTACCATCAATCCAAATGGTAATTGGATTGATGTATATGCTGATGAAGATATAACTTTACGTAATCTAGAGCATAAATATATTAAGCTTGGATTTGCTATGGAATTACCACAGGGCTATGAGGCATATCTGGCTCCAAGAAGCTCAACGTATAAAAACTGGGGCCTTATTATGGCTAACTCTATTGGTATTATAGATACATCATACTGTGGTGATAACGATGAATGGCACGCTTCTGTACTGTGTATTACAGATAATGATTTTATAAATATACATAGAGGTGATAAGATTGCTCAGTTTAGAATTATCGAATCTATGCCGCCGGTAAATATTATTGAAGTAGAGTCTCTTAATAATAAAAACCGTGGCGGTTTAGGTTCTACCGGTAAGGTTTGATCCTCATAACAAATAAGTAATCTAGAGTGGAAAATATTCTAGATTGCCTTCGCTACCTATATTATATAAAGATGCATTGTCGGGACAGTACACAAATCATTCTTCGTGCGGAGACCATATGGGAGCAATCCCATATGGTCATTCTTTTGCTTTTTAGCTGAAACATTTTATTAAAATAGAAAATAAAAGAAAGGAGTGTAATATAAAGATGATTAATGCCGAATACATTAATAAGGTTGAAAATGTCTATATTGATGGGGCTTCATCTGTATTTAATATAGAATCTTTAGATAGATTCGACGGAGATCAATATGATATTTACGATCAAAAAGATTACGCTCGAATGCTTAAAGATATAGAAACTGTATGTAGAACTTCATTTGAATATCGTCAGCTTATTGCTTACTTAAGAAACACTGAAGGGATGAACACTTGTAGCTTCTTAGGTAATGTAACTAACGTAGATAATACTAAAGTTAAAATAGAAATACATCATTCCCCATTTACACTATTCTCTATAGTAGAAGCTGTAACTAAGAAAAGACTGCATAATAATGAATCTGTAGATATTTTCGATATAAGTAAAGAAGTAATGCTTTTGCATTACATGGGCTACGTTGGATTAATACCATTAAGTGCTACAGTGCATGAGATGGTTCATAATGGATATATTTTTATACCACTAAATTTGCCTAGAGGAAATTGGGAAAAATTTGTTGAGCTTTACTATGACTATATTTCTCCAGCTGATCTGGATGCTTTAGATTCAGCCAGAGAAATGACAACTGAATGGTTAGAGGATATTTCTAAAGAAAATAATATAGTTGATACTCAACAGCAGTTGTTTAATTTACACACTACGTACATAAAATATAATAATATAGATATTAATACTAAAGCTCATGATGCTAAAAATGATATTAAAGACTCTATTGAAGAGATTAAAACAAAGAAGAAAAGCATGATGAAAGTAGACTATAATCATCGTGGAGGCCCAATAACAGACTTTTTAAATGGTTTAAACTGAAACATTGTAATAAGTATTCAAATGCTTATGAGTTTTATTAAAATTTCAAAAATTTTGGAGGAGATAAGATATGAATATTAAATCAAATCTTCAGCTTATTAGCGAAGCTGCTACTTATGATCTTCAGATTAATACTGAAGCTGCAGTGGAATTAGATTCTGTTAAAGAATCTTATGATTGTATCCCTACAGCTATGGGCTTTTGTGTAACTGAAGCTGCTGATGTTGTTGTTAATAATGTCAATGGCGAATATTTTGTAGAGATGGTTAACCTTAGTCCATTTATGTTAGATAGTGGAATCACTTCTATTTCTAAAGCTCTTAATCTTGTTGCTGAAGCCAATGGGCTTCCGCCTAGAAGTGTAGGTCTTGTAATTGACTCTCAGGAATCTGTTAATGCTATGCTTGCATCTGCAGATGCAAGATCAAAAGCCACTGGCAACTATAAGATTCGTGAGAACGCTATTGCAAAAGTGCAGAAGAATATTGCTATTGCTAATAAGCTTATGGCTGAAGGGTTCAATGTAGCCAAGAAAAGCAAAAATAAAGGAGTTTGTCCTAAATGCGGTAAAGCAGATTGCAAATGTGAATGCGGCGGATCTTGTGGTAAAGGTTGCAATAAGGAATGCGATGCAAGCAACGTAGTCGGCAAGGCTGCTATTTCTGAAAAGAAAGAATGCGGAGCAAATTGTAAGAAAGAATCATATTCTGTTATTGATTCTGCATACATTTTTATAGAGAATGCTTTAGATGGTAGAGACTTTGAATCTCTTACTGAGGCTGAGCAAATTGAACTTATTAAAGAAGCTGCTATCAAGACAAAAGAAGATATCAATGAGAAGCTAAGAGTATTAGATTCAAAGAATGCTTCTGCTGAAGATTATGCTTATGCATTCAAGAAAGATGCAGCATCTCAAGCTACTATACTTGGCACTTCTGCAGGAGCTGCTGTAGCCGCTAGTAAGGCTGCTGATGTTGTCGGTGCAGTTTCAGGTAGCTTTGGTTTAGGCCTTGGAACCCTATATATTGGCGGTTTGTCACTTGCTCTGCTAACTACTTATGCACTATCTACCATGACTAGAATCTTTAATTGCCCAGGAAGTATTTCTGATAATATTAAATATGCTAAGGGCGTCCAGAAGCAATTTGAAAAAGCTATCGCTAAGTTCGAAAAGAAGGGTGACGAGAAGATGGCTACCAAATGTAGGGAAGCTAAAGAAAAAGTCGATGCTCGTCTTGAAGAGCTTATGAAGAAAGCTGAGGGTAAGTCTATTTCTTATCAGAACACTCATAATGAAAAGGGTGAAAGATACAATAACCAGACCAATAGTTATAAGAAGACAGGTTCATCTTCATCCAAGAAATAATTATAACTATACTATTATCTATAACCCCATAGGGAGAAATCCCTATGGGGATTTATTTTGTTTAAATTTCATTTTAATTATATACTATAATTATGTAGCCAAAAACAAATTAATTTCTAAAAACTCGATAACTTAAAATTAAACGGGAGGATAAAAAATTATGGTAGCTAAGAAAGAAATCGATCAGAATATTATAGCCGATCTTGTAAATAAAACTCAGACAGAGTTATCAGCAAGATTAGCAGATAATGAAGAGACTAGAAAATTATTAAAGCAGATTGATGCTAATAATCTATCAAATCAGGAGATTATAAATTTAGCAATAACCGCTGGTTGTGGTACCGGTATTGGAGCGTTGACTAAGAAAATAGATGAATATATTAACTCAGATGAGATCCAGGAATACGGATCATATAGAGTTGTAACTCTTAGAGACGTAGTGGATTACGCTAATTATTGCGATAATCACAGAGAAGAAATATTAAGAAAGAAATTAAAACTTTATGATGAGCTTGATGAAGAATCCAAGCAGATGGCTTTACAGATTTTTTCGTTAGGACAAGACGTATTTGCTTCTGAGCTGTACTATAATTTGGCCAGGAACGCATACGCTGTGTCAAAAGAATATATAACAATAAATACTAAAGTATAATAAAGTTATATATTATAAAATAAGAAAGAAAGGAGAAAAATAAAGTGGAAGTCTTAGAAATCTGCACCGATGCTAGTTTGAAAACTTTCGAAAGCAGTGGAAGAGTATTCACTTGCAGTGGTGCAGTATGTATCAACACAGGCGAAGAAACATATATAGTTTCACAGGATAGCACTAATAACAGAGGTGAACTATTAGGAGTATATATTGGTATTAAGTTAGCTGAGAAAATATATACAACTAATATAGGCAAATACTCAGCTATTTATCTATACTCAGATTCTCAATTTGCTATATTTGGAATCAGAGATTGGATAAATAATTGGTATAGCACAATTGATGCTGAAGGTATAATGTATGGCTCTTCAGGTAAACCCGTTAAGAATCAAGAGCTGTTTAAAATGATAATAACGTATTTAGCAACAAAACAACTCACTATACATTTCTTCAATCAGAAAGGCCATGTAAATTTAAATAATCAGAAGCATTTAGCAGCAGCAAATCATCAATTTAAAGAAGCTAATGGCTTTTGGTTAAAGCCACAAGATATTTATAAGATTAGTTTTTATAATGATCTTGTAGATAAGAATTCTAGAACAATCTTAAATAATATTAACCAAGATGAATATCCAATATTCACTTACTCACCTGGAGTGGAGGAGATGATGATCTATAAAATACCTCCAAATTACAGAAATTACATAAAATAAAAGCAGCGGTATAGGGGAGAAAAATGAATGAAATACCATATATGATTAATAATGGCGCATTCGGGACTTTCAATCCGTATGTACAACAACAAATGCCGATGGGTAATATGATACCTGTTGGTGCTTATGGATATAATCAACCACAACAACAGAACGATTATGTGTTTAAGCCAGTTGGAGGTGGTTATACTCCAAATCCATATCAACAACAAAATTATTATAACCCATTTCCGTATTTTCAACAGGTCCAACAGCAACAATATCCTAATCCATATTCTCAATTTGGATATAACAACTATTCTCCATTTATGTCTATGCAAAGGCAGCAAGAGCTAATTCAAATGGAGATAGATAAAGAAAAAATGAAAGCTAGATATCGAGCTCATGCTATGGGTATTGAAGTATCTGAAGAAGAACTCGATATTAGATTCAACCCTAATAACAAAGTAAACGTACAAAAACGAGAGGAGATAGAAAAACAAAGAGACCCTATATGGGAAGAATTATGCTACATTAATAGTGTATTTTGGACATCTCCATTATTAAGTCCAAAACGCATGAATCAAATGAATTATATCAATAGCTATTATGCTAATTGTCGTAAAGAGTTTGGTTCTCATAGCATGTTTGAGTTCTTAGAGATAGATCTTCCTAAGCTGTTAAGGGAAGAGTGGATCTCTGAACATATTAAACCAAAACAGAATAGAAATCTCGGTGCTACTTATAATTCTGAAGCTTATAATGAATTATTAAATATGCATCGTAGCAGTAATCCATACATAAATGAGATTCTAGACCAATCTAGATATGATAATAATATAGACGATGCTGAGGTTGGTTTAGCAGAATTATTTGATAGAGAAAGAAGGAAAATAAATCTTCTTACAGGTAAACTACCGACGTTTGTAAGCAGCCCAGAAGTTCAAGCGGCAAGAGCTAAGTATACACAAGAGCTAATGGATGCTTTATACAAAAAAGAAAATAAGGTGGTGAATAACAGTGTCTAGAACATCTACTATAGAACAGATGACTGTAGGTAAAAGAAAAAATGCTCTAGAGTTTCACTGGGATTCTTTATGGGCACCACCAATAATGTCACTATTTACTCCAGAAGATATAAATGAGCTAATATCTATAGCTAAGTCTATTAGATATGCTGGTAATGTATCTAAGAAATACGATTTAATCGATAGTGTAATGAAAAGACGGGGCTTCAGAAGAGCCCATTGTGGAACTAATAGAATTTGTTATCATTTCTTGGAATCATCTGTATTTGTGGCCAAAGTAGCAGTTGATTCTGTGGGTATGACAGATAGTCCTGCTGAGTATATCAACCAGGATTTCTTTAAACCATTCTGTTGTAAAATATTTGAAGTTCATCCATCTGGAGTTATAGCATTCATAGAACGAGTAAATCCGATTTCGTCTATAGAAGAATTTATTTCAGTTAAAGATGATATTTTTAATTTAATGATAACAAAGATAATAGGAAAATATGTTGTAGATGATCTTGGAGCTAAAAGCTATATGAATTTTGGAGTTAGACAGATGTCTAATGGTGTAAGCTTTGGCCCGGTAATCATAGATTTTCCTTATGTATATGAAACAGATGGAGCAAAATTAACCTGCATGCATGCTATACAAAATATAAATGGATTCTATGAACCATGTGGTGGAGATATAGACTATGATGCAGGATTTAATAAGCTCTATTGTACCAAATGTGGCCGAGAATATAGAGCTATAGATTTAGCTAAAGCAAAAGACAATAATGAGATCAAATTTGAGTATTCTGATAAAGATAGGCAATTTGCAGAGAAAATAAGACCTATGATAAGAGCTCAAATAATTGAGTATGACGGTACAGTTGTGTATGATTCAGGGCGTAAATCAAAAAGATATATCTCTAAGGAGGATTTTATAATGAGCACAAATATGCCTGAAGGCAGCATCAAAGTCTCAAAAGTTCATAGACAGAAGAGAGAATCTATCCAAGATGTGAGGAAAAGATTCTTTTCAGATTTACAGATTCAGTATTATACCAATATGAAAGATAACCAGCCGTTTAATCCTGTAGTTGAACAGCAGGTGGAGAAAGCTCAAACGGTAAAACCTAATAAGACAGATAATTTCAATGGTGATCCATACGCCATTCAGCATATAGATAATTATCAGGAGATGGAGATTGTTCCAGAATATATTCCAAATCCTGCATTTAAAGTAAAGGTTAGGAAAACTCATTTTCCTGATGGAACAACTGTAAGATCTGATGAACAGATTGCAACAGATCTTGATGGTATGGAGTCTACTGTATTCCCGGAGATTAATAACGTCGTTTCTGTAGAAGAAGCAGTTGAAGAGCATAAGGAGAGTACAGAGGCTGCTGATTCTGATGGTAAGCAGGATGCTGAAATGGAGCATCAAGTATTTGCTCAGGAGAGAAAATCTGGTCAGATCATTTCGGATGAAGAATTCGGTATTATGCTTGATGGATATAAGAAAGGCAACGCAAGTGAAACTGTAGAGGAAGAATCTTCTATAATTGATCCCACGTTGGATACCAATCCATTAAATAATCCGATAATTAGACCATATGGGGACGCAACACATTCTGTGTATTATACGCCTCCGAAAGAAAATATTGTTAATCCTATAGATATAGCTGAAGCTATCAGTACTACCGATTCTGATGATGAATCAGATGATGATAGTGTAAAACCAACTTCAGATATCAAAGAATTATTAAAGGTTACGACAGACAATGAGTATAATCAGCATGCGGAAGAAGAAGAGTCTGAAAGTGATTATGAGTCTGAGTATGCTCAAGTCGAAGATACGTATGATAGGCAGGAGTTACAGGACTTAGAGAAAACAAATAAGAGGAAAAAGTATGTAACTAACAAAAGGAGGCATTAATTATGTTTAATAATCATTCAATGTCTCTAGTGCTAGACCTCGGTGTATTAGGCCAATCATTATATAATAGAGATTTTTTACGGGTAGCAGCGATAACATCCGGAAGTTATCCAGATTTAGATAATATCTATTATGCTGGTGTATTGATGCCACCAACAGAAATGTTAATGGATTGGGCTGATGGTAATCAGCAGACGTTAAACGTGCAATACCCGCAGTATCTAATGACAAAAGATTGCGATGATTTTATTATCGCGCTTATAGCAGCAATGACAAAAATGAATATTGTTCTTTATATTCCAGATGAAGAGTTCAGCATATTTGGTCAGCTGTTATTGAATCACATATATTATACATATGGTATTGTCGTTAATACACCAAGTACACAGTTTGCTGTTTTGGAGCAGAAAATACCACTAATAATCTCTAAGTTCTTTATGATTGACGTTATGGACCCAGACGTTTATTTATCGCTATATCCGGCAAATTATATGCTACCAGATTTTGTAATAAATAAACTGGCGGAAGAATTAAATCCATTTAATGGTCAGCCAGCAACGTTTGAGCAGTATAGAGAATATTTCAATAAATTAAACGCATCTAAAATCGCTCAACAGCCTAAAGTACAACTGATGGAGGTTAAGAAAGAATGATAGTATTCTTAGACAAGATAGAGCTCTGTCAGTATATAAAGCAACCATTTATTATATATAATCTATCTTCAATGTATTCTGGGTTTAAAGATGCAACATGCTTGCTAACTAATATGAAGATAGTGAATTATACACAAACTCCAATGTATGAGTACGTGCAGACACCAGAGTTCGATATGCAGTACTATACAGCGATATTTAACAATCCGAAAATGTTTGCTACATTTATGGATTTTATATATTGCGATTTCATTGGAATGAACGCTATTCTATTAGTGTATAGAGAATTTTATAGAGACGCAGTTATGGAATCTATACTAAAAATTATGCAGCAGCGTTATGGGCTTAATGGTTGGGTGGTCGAGACGCCTGAAGATATAGAGTGTTTGAAAAATACCCATTACAATCCAGACGGAATTATGCTGTTACAGCAAGATATAGAAAAATATACTGAACTCTGTAAAATCAATACTATAGAAAATCCATGCATTGATATAAATACGTGTATAGAGTAGCGTTAATCAAAAATGGGGGTAATTAAATTACCCCCATTTTATTTTTTCTAAAGGGAGCATACTAAAATGGGTTATAATAGAGACTGGTTATATGATCTTAAGATTGGCGATGCTAAAATTAAAGATATGATGACCGATAAAGAAAAATACGGAGACTTTATAAACAGTGTAACTACAGATTATATAAATTCTATTAAAGTAGATAAAGACCCAGATAAATTCATTGCAAATGTAATTAAAGAATCTATAAGTTGGATATTACAATTAAAATTTATATCTGATATTATCACTTATAGATTTGAAGAAACAGGAGTTGATACTAATTACATTAATAATTTTTTATCAGAATCGCTAGATGCATTTAACAATGATTTAATTTCCAAAGGCTTATTAAAAGAGACATCAGAGTAATTTATAAACCGGAGGTAAAAATTATGCTTACTCAGTATGATATAGATTATCTAGCAATACAAATATCTAAAGGTTATAAGCCAAGTATTTATTACGTGGCTAACATGATTGAAACTCGTGAAGGGTATTTAGATGAATTGATCTATAAATCTGTACCGAAGTATAAAGCTATAAAAATAAATGTTTCAAAAATAGAAAACGCTTATTTCGAACTTTTAAGGTATAGAAATAATCCAGAGAATTATCATGAAGAATCAGAAGAATGCTATTACAGCCCAACTGATAAATATGTACACTATTATATAGTACCTAACGACGCTGGGACTTTCGATAAACCTTTCAATTCTAGGATGCCAAGTATAATATATGGCACTAAGAAAAAATTATATAGAGCCGGAGAACCAGATATAGAACAAGAATTCGTTACAGCCTCACCAGTAAAAGAAATATACACTAATTCTCTTTCACTATATAATTATTCTGAATATGGAGCGGAGAATGCTTATCATCGTGGAGATTTAGATTGGAAATATTACACCATTCCAGACGGTGGTTATAGTATGGACGGATCTCTGTACAAGTATATAACTACAGACTATTATATTTTTGACATTGAAAATTTCCCAAGAACAGAAAAGCCGCTTATAAAAGCTGGTCATAAAACCGCTTACTTTATGACAAATGAAGATGCTCAAAATGCTATATTACAGTATGAAGCTTAAAAGGAGACCTTAGCTATGAATATATCTGCAATTGCAGCTGTAGATAAAAATTTTGGATTGGGGTATCAAAATAAGTTATTGTTTAGAATCAAACAAGACATGCAATTTTTTAAAGAGACCACAATCGGTAATACAGTAATAATGGGTAGAAAAACATTTGAGTCCATGGGCTCAAAACCTTTAAAAGATAGAGATAATATAGTTATCACTTCAGATATATCTAAGCATACATTAAAAGATAATTTACGTATAACGTCTATGGACATCGTAGAAAATATGCTAAAGAACGATAAGAGTAACAAAAGATATTTCATTATAGGTGGAGGTTCCATCTATGAACAGCTATTAAAATATTGTGACAGTTTATATTTAACAGTATTTAATAAAGAGTATGATGACGTAGATACTTGGTTTCCAAATCCGCTAAAACATGATTTTCATCAGGCTATGATAATTGAAGCAGACTTTGTAGATTTTGTACCATACGTTATTTCATTATGGTTAAGAGGTGATCAATATAGAAACTTTAATAAACAGAGTTTCAATTGAATATTATAATACTGAAACTTGTCAGTTCATATCTTACTATTCTTATGGTAATGGATTTATTGATCCAATAAATAATCAGCACGTTAATGCTAAGACAATAAGTTCATTATTAAAATCAATGAAACATGCTATAGATGATAGCGAAAATGATGAATTCTATGAGATAACACAATTGAAGGAGATTTATCGCTGTGAGCTTAATATTAAAACTAACACTGGAGATCGCTTTAGTTTTTCTACTTATTCGGACAATGAATGTACGGTGATTGTAGATAATAAATCTACGTTTCATGAGCTATGTAATAAATATTTATTAAGCTAGCCCTATAGGAGGTGAATACATTGTCAGAGCTATATAACAAAGTTAATTATTCTTCAGATATATCGTATTTGAATAATGTATTCATCTACGAGCTAGATATATCTAAAGCCAATATCAATATACTATATTCTAAAGGTTGTATAGATAAAGAGATATATGATTATTTATACAATGCAGAAAGAATGGTTAGGCAAGTCTTTATAGGTAAACTATTGAAAAATAACCCAGAGATAATCAAGCAACTTAAAGATGGTATAATAGAAGCTAAGAAAGCACTATTCGAAGCTAATAATATACAAGATTACGAGGTGCTAAGTATTAAAAACGATGCTGTGTTTCTAATTAATAGAATACCTAAAGTGAGAGATTTTGGGCTAATTCATTTTGCTGCAAAGAATAAATACACTGGATATTATAAGGTCAGGAATCTAGAATTTTACTATTATTATAACTCTATAACCAAAGAAGAATACCTACATATTAAAGGCTTAGGTGATAAAAATTATCCGGCGCATGAAAAATATTTAATCCAATTCTTTAAAGATCTATTCTATACTATACAATGCAATGGTGTAGAAATAGCTTTAAGATTATTGAAAGATTTTTATATGCAATATATTTCTTTATCTTTGCCAACTGGATATTATAGAAGATTTGGATTAACTAACGATTATCATTTTAAAATAAACACTGTCGTCGGTTCTGGTTATTATATAAACTATATAACTGATGAGATGAAGCCAATGATAGATATAAGCTATAACTTAAATATATTATTAGAAATGCAAAAAATATTAACAGATATGTATTTTGTAAAGCATTAATCAATCCTAGAGGGAGTAATCCCTCTAGGATTTTTATTTCATTATTTATTTTTCTGTACTGCATTCAAAGCAGTGCGTTGATTAGTATCTGGACTATTGGTTAGATTAAATTCTAATACATAGTTTAATACTATCATATAAATTCTTCTACCGATGAGTTCTCCTATGAAGCTTTCAGAATATACTATAGATAGATTATATAATAAAGTCTCTGATAATCTATCTGGTATTTTTTCTGTTAAATTCTCTACGATCCTGGATTCCATTTCTGAATTTATATAGTAGATATTTTTAGGCTGAATATTAAATATGATATATTCATCTAGAGCTTCTTTGATAATATAATCAAGATGACCAACAATTTCAGCTTCATCATATTTAGCTCTATATGATTCGTTTATTTTATAATCTACATAATTATTTAAAATTCTAATTAGCCTAACAACCATTACCGCAAATATGATAGCTAATGGTACCCACACCCATCTAAATGTAATTAAAGAAAAAATAATATTACTTTTCATTGCTGCTTATTCCTCCTAAAAGTATTTTTATATAAATGTGATTGAAAAAGTAATAAAATATAGTAATATATTATATTTATGAAAATAAATATAATATGTAATGTGTGTAGTGTGATTAGAGTTGAATAAATTTTTATTTGAAATGGAGAGCTGCAAAGCTCTCCATATTATATATTATATTTATTTTTTAATAATTTATAGGACCAGCGTGTTCTTGCCAGTCTAATAGTATCTCTCTTTGTCTTGGGCAATTTAGCCATGTAGTTTTAAATCCAAATTGTTCTTCCATCTTTAATTGTAATAACCATTTAAATGCTATATCTAACGTAAGTCCATCTCTATACTTCTCTAAAAATAAATATGAGTTACCATATGCTTGAGAAAGAGAAACAAAAGCTGATGGATCAGCATGTAACGCTTGATGATTGGTTTCTGTTAACATAACTACACTAAGCATATTTAATCTATGAGCTTCCTCTAGATCTTCTATAATATCCATAGTGGTTACTTGACCAACAGTATTAAGTCTATGCTCGCATATCATTATAGCTGCCATATTTAATGTAGGCATAAGATGGTGTAGTTGAATTTCTGTCATCTCGCTATTAACTCCACGCATGAGTTGATCGAAATTCAATCCCTTATTCATTACGTTTGATTTATAATCTTTGTAGAAACGTGAACGTCTAAATTGATTTTCAGCAGAATATATAAAATGACTATAGAGTTCTGTATCCATTAAGGTATCTCTAGTTTGCTGAAACTGTATAGTCATATAATTATTGGGATCTCCAATAATGGGATTTATATTTAAATTTAGCATTAGTATATCACCCCGTTCATTATGACCTTATATTTATTAATTTCATGTTTTACATTATTAAGCACATTTAATTAATAAAGGAAACAAATAATTCATTAAGAGGAGGAAATATGATTAAAAATGATTACTGAACTATTATTTGGAAAGTGGCTAGATGATTTAAACAAGCGCATTAATCGTAGAGTATCGGTTTCAATTAGAGAGCTTGAAATTGCAAAAGATAAAGCAACTGAATCAATCACCACGTCAAATACTATTATGCTTCAATCACTCAATTCAGTAAATGAAGCTAAAGCAGATTTAGATACATTATATAATAAATATAATGAATTATTAGATCAACGTAAACAAGAAATAGATTTACAAAAACTTTATGTTTATCTTATACCTAAACTATTGGATTCTTCAGGTATTACACTCCCAGAAAATTTTGATATCACAAATTATGATGATGCACAAAAACTTTATAAACGATTCTACAATGGCGATTTGTCAGATTATTAATACATAAACCGGGCTAGTGTATCTAGCCCGGTAATTTTACTGCTTCCGCACATTCCTATAATAGCTTTCTATGAAGATATATAATACGGAAGGAGGTTTAATCAAAGTAATATGATTACTCCAGAAAAAACATATAGCACAAACCCATTTGTTGATAATATTATTTATTTTGCTAAACTGATGGGTTTAAATTGTACTGTAAAAGATGAAGACGAAGCGTTATCTTTTGAAACTAAAGAAACGCTACGAGCAGCGGATGTTCTGTTTGCTTGCGTAGATAAAAATAGTCGTTACGAAATGTTTACTTATATACCTAAAGAGATATTAAGTAAATATATCGATACTATAAGTAATCTTGACTTATATACTAAAAATAAAATGGCTCTTAGAGCTCATTTTAATACATTTACCAGGATGGAGAGAAGTAAAAAATTAAATAAATTAAACTCTCTAGCCCGTACTGTTTATATAGATCATTATGAGATAATGGATAACTATCTATCCAATCTTCCTACTACATGGCTAGAAGATAATCTAGAGCTATATAATAAGTGTGTTTCTGAAGAAGCCACATACGTTGACCTTTTCAGTGAATTACCTGCTAAGACTGTATTAAGAATACTTAAAAGATATTTAAACTCAAGTGACTTTGATAAATTCACTAATATATGGGACGCTAAATCTTTAATATCAGTAGAGGATCTATTAGCGTTAATACCTAAACCGGGTGAATCTATACCAACAGTAAAGCAACTTTTAAAACTCACTGATGATATAAATACAAGAAGAATTCTTCTTAATAAAAATTATATTATAGAAAATCCAGATCAGCTGATAGATGATACTATTCAATCTTATAGTATTGAACTTGGAAGCTTTATTAGTTTCAGTTCAAATAGTGAATCTGTATATAATGAACTGGATAAGATTTCAAAAGCAATGCGTGAAGTATTTAAAGATCATTATGAAATGATGAAAGAAAGAAAATACTTCAGTGAGAATGTTAATGATGATCCAGACGTGGAAGATGATGAACCATTCTGGATGCAATTTTACCCAGAACAAGAAACTTATGAAAAATGTAAAGCCGGTACAGCAACGTATTATGAATTATATGATTTCTTCCCCAAAGGCAAATTAAAAGAATGCTTAACCGAAGTTCTCGGAGATGATGTAGAAACATATAATCTCATGAACAGTGCTGAAACTCTTAAAGGCTATTTAACAGGTGGATATCGTACAGATGCTACTAGTAAGATTATAGAGCTAAATCAGTTATTATCTGAAATTTATTTAAACAACTATCAGCTCTATATGAATACAGATATCTATTATAAATGCCAAGACGGAAGAATAGACTTTTATGGGTTGATGGAATATTTACCGCCTGAAACGATAAAATCTATTATATTAACTGAATTTGATGAGGTTACAAATCTAGATATCTACTCTACCAATAAAGCTATGCTAGATGATTATCTAGATTCGTTAACAGATACAGTAGATTTAGTTTATGATGATGGTACTAGAGCTACTGTAACCAGAGGTGAATATATAAAATATCACATCAATAAAGATATGCAAACTTGGTATCCAAATAATCATGTAGAGAAGAATAATTACTATAGAGCATTGATTGGATTGCCACCTTTGGACAGCAGTGGAAATCCGTGTATTGATACTTTGGTTCATACATATGATGAAACTACTGACTCATATATTGAGTTTGGTGATAGGTTCACCTCTCAGTGTCCTACAGATATTTATCCTGATTATCATTGGAGACAAGAATTTTATAAATATGATTCTTACGACGTTGCTGTATTGGAAGAGTCTGGAATATTGGCTGACTATATGGCAGCATGTGGACAAACCACAAATAAATTACGCTACAGGTATTTAAATTATCTGGGTGACTATGCTCTTAATATATATGAATGCCGAAAAGCAATGAATTTTCAGCTTATTGGTATGCCTACAGTAACAGATTCTATAATTAAAAGAAAGTTTGTAGACACATTCGAACTTAATAGAGATTATATTGTTCGTGCTGTATATTCAGATGCGTATAAATTCCAGTCTGATTACTTTAATAAATTTATAATTATATTCATTATCATTAATACTATAATGGATATGCTTACTGGAATACCAGATTTAATTATAAATAAAGACGTATTCGATGCTAGATGTATTAGATATTTATTCGAATCATATGGCATACCATATTATGCTGAAATTCCTGTGAAATATCAGCAAGCTATGCTTAAAAATCTTAATACTCTCATCAAGTATAAATCTAGTACCAAAAACATGGTAGACATCTGTAGTCTATTTGGTTTTAGAGACGTTAGAGTATTCGGATATTACTTAATGAAAGATCAAAATACTGATAAATATACTGGAGATTTTATTTTATCAGAAAATAACGATATTAATTATAGTCCAGATAATCTTTATGTGCTTGATAAGACTACTGGAACTATAACAGATGTTTCCGGTAGAAGATTTTCTAAGCTTTCAGAATACAGACATTTTATAGAAGATTATTATTTTAAGACTATAACTGTGAAAAATAAAGATGGTTCTATAGAGAAGAAAAAGATTATCAACAACGAGAGAGAATTATTTGTATACGACAGTGCTTATAACGAAATGATTCCTCTTAAAGATAGTTCATATTTCACACGCATTAAAGCAAACCAAGAACCATCAGCAAGTCTTAAATTCATCAAAGTCCCTGTAGATGAAACTCTAACAAACTATAAGCAAGATAGCGATTATATTATAGACTATGATGAAATCACTACAGGCGATGATGTATGGGATGGTGGATTAGACCACGAATACTTAAAAAAGAAAATTATTGATTATGAATTCAATGCTGTTAAATCTAAATATATATCCATAGAGACCACTACAGATATGACAGAATTAGCTTTTCAAATATCATATTTTTATAATATGCTATTTGATGGATATTATTCCGAAGAGGGGCTAAAACTAGATATTCCATATCTTCGTTCAGGACATAAATTTAGATTAGTAGACGTTATATGCTATCTGTTTGCATTGAATTACTATTACTATGGTCTTGAAGATAGGATCATGTATTCACCCACACAGATTTTATATGTTAAGGGTTATAACTTTAATGAGGATCTGAATAAAATTTTGGCAGACCCACAGATATTTACTCAAGAGTCGCCAATAAAAAATATATTCGACGTTAACCAGCAGATAGCTGACAATGGATATGATTATCAAAAGGAATTTGATCAACCACATCTTAAAGTTAAATCATTTAATCTCCAAGCTGATATAGATGCATTGAATTTATGGCTAAATGAAACATATCAAATGGATTTATCTGATTTTATTGTAGAAGAGGGTGAATCTGAAGAGGACAATATTACATTAAAATCTTTCTTCTCATTAAATAATTCGGCATATCAAAAGTCTATTTTTAATGGAGACATGATGCCAATTAATTATAATAACAATATAAAGTATGCATATGATTTTGATGTAATAGAGAAAATATATTCTAATGATATAAATGCTCAAAAGCATACGTATATACAAGAGAAAATTCCAACAATAAGAGAATCTGAAAACATCGGTGTTTATGTTGAAAATCTCATTAGGGGATTACCTAAAACTATAGAATTTCCGTCTATAACAGAAATTATATATAGAATGAATTCTATTGGCAGTGAACTTACAGATTATTCTATGCTCACTACAGTATTAGGTTATCCTGAAGAGGAAGCTCAAGAGATTTTAAATAATGAGATAGGATTATATTATTTCATAGAGCTTCTAGAAAATACCAATGATGTAATTTATATTTTTGATAATGATAGATACGCTGTAATAAATAATGTCTCTACAGCAGTTTACAATCAATATTATAAAAATTATGATTCGTCTATATATGAAAAAGTATCAAATGACTATTATTATAAATCAGGTGATGAATTTAAGCCTATAGTATCTGGATCTATTAGGGTTAAAAACTCTGATGGCATCTATGTATTTGGTACTAACGCTATTTATGTTAAAGATTCTGAAACTGGAGAATATAATAAAGTTACAGATGAGAAATATTTCTATGAAGACGAAGATGAATTAATACAAATACTTAACTTTAATAGTGAGTATTATATTTTTACAGACAATGGCTATCAGCTTAACACAGATTTATGCTATGTAAGAATTATAAACAATCTAGGGATGGAACAGTATATCCCATTTAATGATATAGATAAATATGAAAATATAATAGTACAAGATTCAGGTTGTTATCTAAGACATTCTGATGGTCATTTTATCAGATTCGATACAACGGATTATTATAAGAGAGTCTTCGGTAAGAATATACTAGACCTAAATGATTCTCTTCAAAGCTATGAAAATTCCGGGCTTACGTTTGACTATAATCCAACGACTGGAATCATAAAGATATATGGTAACTCTGATAATAATGGCTATTCTAGTAATCTCTACATAGAGAATGAGAATTTTAAAGAATACTATAATGCTAGATTCATATTCCCAGAAGATACTATAGTGACATTCTGTGCTAATGCTTCAGAATATCCAGCAGAATTAAGCTTTGAAATTACAGATGGGACTACAGTTTATACAGATACTGGTAATGGTATCACATTCACAGCTGAAGCTGATAAATTATACCTATTTAGGATATCATTCATTGCAGGGCTATCTGTAGATAAAGATTCTCCTATAATAGTTAAACCTCAAGTAGAGATAAGAGAAGAGAAAACAGAATTTGAGCCTTATAGAGTAAAAGATACTGAGTATGCTAATTTAGCGATATATAAAGAAGAACCATTATTTGTTAAGACTATCAATAAGACAATCTATTTTGATCCTGATGAGCCAGATGTTTATTATAAAAAGCTTAGTGATTTTTATGCTGAAAATACATATGATATCTATAGAGATGAGCTTTATGTAATAGACCATAATGGGAATTATATTTTAGTAGATAATCTACTATCTCCATTAAACTGCTACTATTATAATTATGATACTGATCAATATGAATTAATTATAAATCATTTCATTACTTTTAATGAATATGAGAATCCAAAAGATGTAAGATACATTCTCATAAAGCAGAACAATAATGATTATTATAAATATGAAGAAGATCCAAACACTGGAAATTATCTATTAGTATCATCTGATATAAAACGTTATATTTATGATAGCAATACTGAAGATATTTTGGTTCTATACAAAAACGTTTCTTATGCTGATACTAATATGCTATTTGTGTCATTGAATAAATCCCTCTATACAGAAAATCTCGATGCTGAATTGTATCAAACCGATGATTATAATCCTTCATTAACAGACGATAGATGGGATGAAAATGATTGGTATTACGATAATCCATCGTCAGATGAAAATGTCTCTATTGGAATGAATGGAGAGAATATATGGTACTATCGTAAGCCAGGCGACAATAGCTCAGAAGAAACTGTAGAAGAGCAAGATAATGATACTATTGGATCTGGATATTATTTAGAAGCATCGTCATATCTAGGTGCTATTGAACTTGAAGATGGTCAAGAATATTATATAGCATTTGACGTTGAGACTAACTTTTATGGCTCTATGAGTATTTATTGTTCAGCTGACGCTAATATGAATACTCCAAATGATAGAGTTTATAGTTTCAGAAACAACGAAAAGAAACATATTTCTCAAGTATTTACAGCCAACTCTACAACTAGACCTTCATTAATATTTGCTAAGTATAACTTTACAGATAACCCAATTAATATTGGTAACTATGTTGTAGTTTCAAATATTAAAGTAATTAAGTCTTATTCTAAAGACTTCATAACTACAGATATACCATCATATGATCAATTAGATAAACTATATAGAACTAACGAAAAAATTTATAAATGGCTAATCGATGCCATGATTAATACAGATGATAAAATACTATATGATATCTATAAGAAGCTCTATGATGCTCTTATGATTTCTAATTATAATAAAGAAGCATTTAAGCTAGGGCCAAATGAGTATGCATTAACCTTCACAGAATTCTTGAAATCTAGAGATGAGGTATTGCATGATAAGCTAGAATATTTCAAGAATATGGAATTTGAAGTAATGCAGAAAAATATTGCCGATGAAATAATTGAAATAACTTATGCTCTAAATGATGTTATCGGAAACTATGATTATAATTATTTGTATTCATATTTTCCAGGAACATCTATAAACTTTATACAAGATTATATTTATAAAATAATAAATTGGTTTAAGTCTTGGAAGGTTCAGCTTCTGGGTATAAATACAGTATATCACTTAGGTGGAACTGCTGGATCTATATTTGATAATTCTGATTATTTAGTTAAAATATTACAGAAGAACGAACGCAAGATTAAAATAAATACCAAGTTACCAGACTCGTTTGTGTATGGTAATTGTAAAGTAAATCCAATTTATGATTATTCACCAGATGGAACTCCATATGCTCAGAAATATGATTTTGATCCTGTACTGGATATGCATAAAAATGTTGGTATTAAGCATAGAATTAGAGTTATAACACGTACAGCAAACTCGCTATCTTATACTGATAATGAAACAAATATGAGGCTGAGTTTATATGATGATTCAACTCATGTTTGGGTTAACGATAAAAATATCCTGATGATCAGAACTATTAATGGAGATTCATTTGAACCTATAGATACTAATAAATTATTAATGCATGTAAATGATGAAGATGATGCTGACATGTATATATCTCAAGTCTTAGGAGAGGTAAATATCTTAAGTGGCGATTATATAGAATACGACGAAATGGATATGGAGGATTGATACGTTATGAGCAATAGTAGATTATTGTATTTAAATGAAAAAATCCGTCAAAAAGATGATTTAAACTTTGGTAAACGTTTTAATTCAAAGCTTGAGTTTTTTAATGAGGTTACTGGAGAACGTATATGGACTCCTCTACATAATAAAACTGTAATAGCTGGAGGGGCTTTAACTTTAGCTAAATTATTTAATTTCGATAGATCTGCATTTGATAATACGCCTACATACGATGAAATCTTAGAGCTTGATGAGGGCAACCTTTCAGGCGATTATCCAACGATAACTATCAAAGATAGCAATAACAATGCAGTTGGTGTAATAGAAGACGAAGCTCAAAGAGTAATATGCGGTTTCTGTCTTGGTCAAGGTGGATCTGGTTCTGATATTAGTGACGTATTTGACGTTCCTTATGCATCATGGATAACTCCTGACAATATTGTGCCATTCAGATACCCATTATCCTCTACAGATAATGTAGATGAAACTATGTATAAGGGTAAGAAAACTATCAATCTTGAAACTGGCCAAACTGTAGTCGCATATTATTTTAAAGAGTTTTCTAATACTCCTGAGTTAGTGCAGAACTACGTATCTACGATTGGGACTTTTACAGATTCTGTAACTAAAGAGAATGTTTATAATGATACAGCCTCTGCAGATAAAGCACAATCATATGTAGAACTTCATCTTAAGATAACTAGAGAAGACGTAAGAGAATTCTTCTACAGACACGAAGGTATTGAATCTGCTAGAATTAATCAGATTGGACTTATTTCTGCATGGAAGAAGCCGGTTACTGTAACAAAGCTTAATGCGTCTAATAATATGACAACTGCTACATATGAGTATCTGCAAGATATTAGACCATTTAGTGTATGTAATATCCCATCTGAGGTATTATCTGATCAATCAAAATCTATATCTTGCATCTACACATTATATTGCTAAAAATTAATTAAATTATAAACCCTCTAGGGATTGCTCCCTAGAGGGTTATTTTTTAATGGGCATATACTTTTATAACTTCATCATGAATATATGGTACTTTAGAATTGAAAACACAATTCATAGTACCAGCTGTACTTGTAGTCTTAATAGCATCTTTAATATCCATCTGTGTTTGCTGAGAATATGCTAATACTATCTCGTTTGCAGTCAAATTATTAAAGCTGCAAGCGCCAGATTTATCTCCAGCAGCAATATGAATATCAGCAATTTTGATATCATAATAATTATCATTTACATCTGGAGGAGCTAAGCTGACTAATTTCTTTATGACATCAACTAGCATATCATTGGGCTCATGATAAATAGTTCCAGATGAATTGACCATCTGCTTACCTAGCTTAAGACGTTCAATTATATCATAAACTAGCTCTCGTTCTGTAACTTTATCTACAAGTTGATCAAACGGTATTGAGCTCACTATAACTCACCTCTCTTCATTATATATTTGTAGCTTCAAAGACTATGTGCTCATCTAATTCAGTACGAACAAATAGCGTTATAGTTTGAGTTGTCTTACTGATAGAATAATCTAAATCTTTAAATAGTCTAACTCCATTTCTATATACTCTAATTATAGACGATGTATTATAATCCAACTCAGCAAATGAGATTACAGTCTCATCATCTTTACATGTATAGATATATCTAGTTTCTGTAAGCATACTCTCTACAAGCGAAACTACTTTAGCTGATGTATAGTTAACAATTACTTTAACTATACGACCAGCAGCTACACCATCAGGAATACTTATATTAAATAATGATGTGTTGAAAGTTTCTGAAGTCGCTCCATGCGTCACAGAAAGTCTAATATTTTCTATCTTATTGCTAGCTGGAATAATATTTAGTAGAATATATTTCGATGAAAGCTCAACCCCAAATGTAGAAATATCAACAATAATTTCTGTAGTGGATTGAGATAAATCATTAACAAAGAATGCAGAGTTAGATGCATGGTTAGCTACATCACTAAGTTCACTATAAAGCTTATAAACAGATGCTGCAGAAGCTACTGCAGATGCATCATTTATAGTATAGTCATTAGATACTTTAGCTAGCTTAGTTGTTGGTATAGAATAAGATGCTATCTGTCCACCATTTATAGCTGTTTTGGAGCCATCTGCACCATCAGTTGCGTTATATATAAATAAAATATCTATACGACGACCTAACTCAATTTTGTCATGTAGAAATGTAATTGTACATCCGTATATATCACCATTCTCATCTCTATTATCTACAATTTGGTATCTATCTTTATCAATATAAGTAGTACCAATACGTAATTCCATATAATTACCATTCTCAGTATAGTTTAAGAATGGGTATATAATCTCAAACGTACGTTGATCTTCTTGAGTTGCTTTGATATAATCATTAGCAAACCCAAGACGAACCATATTATCAAGACGTTCTTGTAGATTGGTACCATTGCTATCAAATACAGCATCTGCCTTGGTTATAGGCATAAATACCGTACCATCAGCATTTCTCAATAAAGTAAGTATAGTATCTTTACTATAAATCTTATCAAAGTCCCTAGTATAATCATAACCATCCAAATTCTCAGGATAAAGAAATAGCTTATATATAAAGTTAAGCAAATCATGTAATGTCATTTGCTCAGTCATTCCATCTATTGATATAGCAATGTCATTACCAAATGCTTCTTTAACAAGATAATTGGTGATATCTATTATTCTAGTTTCATCTGCTGGATCGACTATATAGATATGATAACTTGGGTTTTCGCCTTTATAATCGATCAAAAGTTCTGATGGCTGTGCTAAGTCTTTATCTTTATATGCTAGCGGCTTTAATGGTATACGCGCCATGTTACTAAATTGATCATTTAATGCCATAACTAAACCTCCTAAGGTTAAATTAGTTTCGAACTGAATTTATCCAAATGTTCCGGGTTAAGGCTTTTTATTGACATTTTGATAAAGGTCCATATATAAGGTGGTGATTTTATATGTTTAGTATTAAAAGTGCGTTTATTAATATTAATAAAAAATATAAACAATACAAATCTAATAGAGAAAAAATAGAAATTAAAAGAGAGCAAGAAGAGTATATCAGAAGACAAGAACGCTATAATGATATGCTTAGGGACGAAGCACAAAAGCAAAAGTTTTTACGTAATATGAATAAGATTAAAATCAATACATATACTAAAAAACTAGTTGCTGTTATAATTACATTTTGTATTGCATGTATCTCTGCAAGCTATATATTGGCATTCTTTAATAAAGATAATACTCTTGAAAGTTTATCTACTCAATTATGTATCACTATCTTAGGTACAGCATTTGTATATATGGTTAGAGCATATTTTGATTCTAAAGAAGAACATAAAAACTTAGATAATAAAATTAAGAATGAATTAGAAGAGGGTTTACGATTTAAAATGCAAGATATGCTAAATCAAGCTGGGTTGAATGTTAATATTGAAGATTCTGAGGATGAAGAAGAGGAGGAAAGTGATGAGGAGGAAGAAATTAACAGTATAGATAAATTTGAACCTGGCGTTGTGCATTACAATAAAAAGAAAAAGATTGATGATGGCGCTGATTCTGTTGGTTAATATTTATTATCAAATGAATATTATAGTAAAATAAAAAATAGGGAGGGATTAAAATATTATGAACGATTCTGGTATTTTGTATTTAATTGTAGAAATAATTATTCTTGTTGGGTCTTATGTGGTTGGTAGATATATTATACCAACTGTAAGTTATTCAGAAACTATATCAGATGTGACAAAAAAATTTAATCTTATAGTAGAATATGCTGATAAATTTGTATCATGGGCTAAATATTTCATGAAGAGCTATACAGGCTCAGAGAAAATGGATGCTGTTGTTAACGAGTTGGTTAAGATAACTGAAAAATATGATATCAATATATCTAGGACTGAAATTATTGCTATAGCTCAAAAAGCTTATGACAATATGATGATAGGTATTGATAAAGCAGAGAATGCTAAGAAGATAGCTGACGCTGCTGAAAATAAAAATGAAGCTAAAATTGTTATTCCTAATAATATAGTTCAAACAACACCTTTAGCAGACTATAAAAGTAATGAGTTAACTAGCACTACAGCAATACCAAATATCAATAATCAAACTAAAATCACCTCTGATGATCCAATGACAGCAGTTTATTTAGCTGAGCATGGCGAAAGTTTATAAAAAAATAAAACCAGGAGGCCTTTTATGGCCTCCTGGCATTTCTTCTGAAAACAACACTCATCTGATAGGCGCAACGAGCCCCTCAAGCTCGCACAGTTGCCTCACAATGCAGGTCTGCGCTCCACAGCGGTTCACATAGTCGCGACTATAGCTACCGCAACTCTCAAGCGGGCAATCATGACAGTTACCACAGTTCACAGGGTTGAAGAACCACTGCGACGGCAAGTTGCCGTGAATGGTTGTCGGCTCAAATCGCTGTGACGGTACCAGATCGTTCTGTACAGCCCGATTTTCGTCGAGTGCAATCTGCACTGCTCTGGCTGCCTGCTGTAACAAATCATTTGCTTTCTTGAGGTTATAAATGGCACGCTCGCCATTATTTTTCCTCATGAGGCCTTTGTCTTCAGAATACGTCCAATCTCTCATTTTATTTCTCCTTTCTTAATGAGGTAATGGTTTAGAGATAGAATTCCATTTCTTCTATCTCTTATGATTATAATATATAATCATAAACTTAGTTATTTACATTTATTTATAATATCGTAAGACTTATTACCCGGAAACATTCTTATAATTACAAAAAATACAGAAGGAGGATAAATTATATGAGCCTTCTATATAAGGATACCCCAGCTGGTTTTCATAGGGTACTCGATGGGCCATTAGATGATCATGAAATTTTTACTTCTAATGCCGCACTATTGGATTATTGTAAAAATGGCACTGCCTACCATGGGCAGCGTGTTTTATTAACTTATGAAGGATTATATGATCAACCATGTATCATTAAGAAGGGCCGTCAGTCAGATTATTTAGTACCAGTATTAGATCTACAATCTGGTATTGAACTAGTAACAATGACTGAAGGAACAGATATCTATGGTCTTGTATGCTATTTCAATGATGGAAATATTTATACTGATGATAAAGACATTATGCTTAAGCTAGATGATATATATTATTTCGCTATGCTGCCTCAAGCAGGATTATTAGCAAACTCAGATACCGAAATTACATATAAATTCCAAATTAAAAATAAACCAGATGAGCTATTAGTAAGCGGAAATGTATTTACTGGAAATGGTGTAGCAATAATGAATAAGATAAAAGAAAATCTTATTGCTAAAAACATACTTAAAGTATGGGTACGTTGTAACAATTATTTTAATGCTACGGGGGTATAAAGATGGCCGATTATAATTTGGGGCCTTATCGCCCCAGACCTATGGGTGAATTTGATGGCACCGTTAATTATAGATACTTAGACATAGTTAGATTTAACGGTGCCACATATATAAATATATTCCTAGATGATATAGATGGAACAGCATGTATTGGGATTCTTCCTACAGGACAAGAGAATTCTGAAGTGTATTGGATGTGTATAGCCGAGAAAGGCGATAAAGGTGACACTGGTGATGTGTACACCCCATACGTAGAAGTTAAAAACGGAGTATGGGACTTCTCTAAAGGTGATAAATGTTTTATTCCAGATAATTCTCCTGGGGGAGATGGAATTGTAATAGATAATGTATATGATGGTTGTTGTGGTATGATTATAACTAAATATGATTTAGTTATACCAAACAATAGCCTTAAATCATTAGATTACAAATTCTGTGGTTTACGTAAACCAACAGATTATTATTTTTATACATTCACATATGCTAAGATGGGAGAAAACAATTTCTATATATGGCATAGGACGGTGATTACAAATGATTAATGAACTATTTCAAGGGGTTCAAATGAATCATAAAAATAATCATACGCACACTACTCGTGAAGGCCATATGCTAGAAGAAGACTTTAAAATTCTTCCTATAGTAGAATATACCGGAAAGCCGACTTTCTTGAGAATGCTTTCTCAGGGAATGTATAAGATCTATATAGATGAAGAATGGTATATATTTATGGTGCACGACATATTAGGCCCAGCAGATTTTATTAGAATAGATGATCAATATAATGCTGTAGTTGTAAATAATATGGTTTCAAATCCGCTATATTTAAGAAAATTTAACAGTGGTTGTGATTTAAGAACCGATGGATTTTATTTACAAAATACAGTTAACGATAGATTAGATATGCTAGTAATAGATGGGCTGACTAAATATGGGGACGATAAGTATATACGATTTGATACTCCTAGAAAAATAGAATTCACGTCTATGTATAATATCCAAGTTAAAGATAGCAAATCAAATAAAACAGAATTTGTGCTATCAACTAAGGCATATCTCAAAAGTATGGATGTTGGCTATGGCGGTATATACGATAGATTATATATCGAATCTGAAATTGGAAGGGCTTTATTCTTATTCCGTTTAGGTAGATTCATTTTCTCTGGTTATGAACCATGGGCAAAAATAGACAAATACTGTGATCTATCGTATAATGTATTCTATTACCCCACAGGAGCAGTGAAATTAAATAGCAATATTCGCTGTACTCATTTAAAAGATTATACATTTAAAGAATTAATTTTGGATAAACTTCAAGCTGAAGGAATTTGTGCTGGTGGATTAGAAGATGAGCAAGGTTTATTTATTAAACTAAGAGCATCAGATTATCCAGATTATGAATCGTTAAAGCAAGAACTTCATAAATGGTTTACATTATCTCCAGAAGAAGCGGAGCAATTAAACCTAGATATGTTTGACGTTAGAAATAAATCTGGAATGTTTGAATCTATCGAGCAATATAGAAAAGTTTATCCAGTTGTATCCGATCCATTTACTGTAGTTTATGAATTAACAAATACTGAATATAGAGAATTAGCATTAGAAAATTATACAATCCCGACATTTTTTAACTCTATGCATCTACTAATAAATCCGTTTGAACCTGTGCCGTTTATAAGATCTACTTTAGGAAATCTTATAGCTATAATCCCAAAAGATAATATTATCAAAACTATGAAAGAGCAGCTTCAGGAAAACAATGAAGAAATTATAGCTAATAATATTATATGGGAATTATTACTAAGCACCGGTGAGTATAGTGGGCATAAAAGAGTTGATTTTACTCCTGACGAATTAGTTGGTGTAGCGCCACTAAATTGGGATACAGCACATGCTATAAAAAGCAGCATATTACAAGAGCTAGAGTCTGGTAATGCTGATAAATATGATGATATTCTTAGGGAGAATAAAATTATTAGAAATATATTCGCATGGGCTCTTGAGGGTGATGATCCAATGTATGATATTAATCACCCTACATTTGTAGCTGTAGTTCCAAAAGATAGGAGTAAAAATTTACAGTCGGTTGAAACTCAATATCAGCAAACTAAGATAAATAACATGTACACGTATATACGAGCGTCTCATGATATTATAAGCAACTTAACCGTATCGGCTGCTTATAAGATTAAAGCATCGTATTTTTATAAACACCTTAGAATAAACTAGAGTATTGGAGGTGGGTTATTGAATGGCTCAGTTAAAAGATACATACGTTCATGGAGATATGAACGTAGATGGCAGCTTAACCATAACCGAGAACAAGAGAAATCTAGCTCTAATAGAAGGTGATAATTTTATCATTGGAGATGAAGAGCTAAATACTATAATTAGAGGCGTTAATACTACAATAGACTCATCTGGTGATTATGATATAAATGCCGATGGTCAAGTAAATATAAATTCTAATAACGATGGCATTAATTTAAATGCCGATAAAGATATAAATTTAAACGCTGGTGAGAATATATCTCAAAAAGCAGAGACTGGATCTTATTCTATAGAAGCAGATAAACAGATTTCTGCTAAATCTAATTCAGAAGGCCTTGATATTGAAGTTGAAAAAGATATAGATATTAAATCCAATAATGGTCATCTAAAAACAGAAGTTAAAGATGATATAACGTTTGATTCTTCTGATGGTGGATATGAATTAAATGTAAAAAATGATATAAAAGAAAAATCCAGCGCAGGCAGTAAAACGACAAATGTTTATGGTAATATTACAGAGACTACAGAATCTGGAGCAAAAACTTCAAATATCCAAGGTGATATTACAGAGATCTCTAAAAATGGTGGAAAAACTACCACAGTAAAAAATAATATTACTGAAACATCTGAGTCTGGTGGTAAATCTACTACAGTTAAAGGGAATATTTCCGAAACATCTGAGTCTGGTGGTAAATCCACTACAGTAGAAGATGACATTTCTGAAGTATCAAAAGCTGGAGGAAAAATCACTCATGTAGATGATAATATAGATATTACATCTGATCATGGTGGTTACTCAGTAGGCGTTCAGAATGATATAAATTTTACTTCATCAAGTGGTGGATGGAATCAGCATGTTGATGATAATATCTCTGAAACGTCTGATAGTGGATCTAAAACCACTACAGTAAATGGGGCTATTACAGAAGTCTCCTCTACAGGAGGTAGATCATTTACTGGAGCTGGAGATATTACAGAGTATACTAGCAATGGTGGACGCTCATTTAGTGGTACTGGTGATATAGTTGAGGTAACTACAAATGGCGGGCGCTCATTTGAAGGCAAAGGTGATATCACAGAAATTACAAGTGATGGACATAAGCTTACAAAAACAGGCAAATCTATCACTGAAATTGCTGATGGTAGAGCAATAACTAATGAAAAACTGCAAGAATATATCAATAATGGCGGTAGAACTTTCTATGGTAAAGGTCAGATAACAGAAGACGTTACCGATGGTGGTAGATCTTTTAGAGGTAAAGAAGACATAACAGAATATACCTCTAATGGTGGTCGCTCATTTGAAGGTGATAAAGACATATCTGAGATCAGCCATAATGGTGGAAAATCTACTAGTGTAAAAAATAATATTACACAGTCTTCAAGCTCCGGATATAAATATGATAATATTAATAAAGGGATCGTTGAAGTAGCTGACGGTGTATCTGTAACTGAAGAAGATCTTGAAAAATATCAAGCGTCTGGTAGAACTTTCGTTGGTACTGGAGATATCACAGAAATTTCTAGAGGAGCTAAAACCACTAAAATTAAAAATGATATCACAGAAGAAACCACTGAAGGCGGAAGATTCTTTAGCGGAGCAGGCGATATAGAAGAGACTACTTCTGGTGGTCATAAGCATACCAATGTAAAACAAGAGATTGAAGAAATATCTTCAGATGGATATAAATATACTCAAGTAGATGGATCTATTACAGAGATATCTGGTAAACGTATAGTTGATTTATCCGAAGAAGATATTAAAAATATAATCGAAAATAACGGTAGAACTTTCTATGGTGATGGTGACATCGTAGAAGATCTTAAAACTGGTGGAAGACATTTCACTGGCACAGAAGATATCACAGAAAAAACTACAAATGGTGGACGCTCATTTGAAGGTAAAGGTGATATAGTAGAATCAGTCACAGAAGGTGGAAGATTCTTTACTGGCGCTGGTGATATAGAAGAGCGTACATCTGGTGGACATAAACTGGGTATCTATAATAAGTCTGTTACAGAGATTGCGGATGGTGTTAACTTATCAGACGAAGAATTAGAATCTTATATCGATAATGGTGGTAGAACTTTCGTAGGTAAGGGTGATCTTACAGAGATATCTTCTAATGGTCATAAGCTTGTAAAGACTGGTAAGTCTATCACAGAGATCGCAGATGGTGTAACCATTGAAGATCAAGAGCTACAAAATTATATCAATAACGGCGGTAGAACTTTTGTAGGTAAGGGCGATCTTACAGAGATATCTTCTAACGGAAGTAAACTAACACGCGTTAAGGGCGATATTTCTGAATATTCTTCCGATGGTAGTAGATACTATGAAGGTAAAGGTGATATTACCGAGATAGGTCACACTGGAAGTAAGTATACAGAACTCGGTGGCTCAATAACAGAAATTGCAGACGGTAGGATAGATGGCTTAACTCAAGAAGAGGTAGAGGCTTTAAAAGCTAAAGGTGGTAGAATCTTCTTAGGTAAGGGTGATATAGAAGAGCATTCCACTCAAGGCCATAAGCTAACAATTTTAGGTAAATCTATCACAGAGATTGCAGATGGCGTTTCTATCTCAGATGAGCAATTAGAAGAATACATCAATAATGGCGGTAGAACTTTCATTGGCAATGGCAATTTAACAGAGGTTTCTATAGATGGTGGTAAAACCACTGAAGTTAAAAATGATATTAAAGAGACTTCAAGCACTGGATATAAACTTACAAAAACAGGTAAGTCTATTACAGAAGTTGCTGATGGATATAATATTACAGATCAAGAGCTTCAAGAATATATTAATGATGGCGGTAGAACTTTCTTAGGTAATGGAGATATTACTGAAGTAAGTGCAAACGGAAATAAGCTTACTGAAATAAATAAAGATATTACTGAAATTTCAAATACTGGAAATAAATCTACCATAATTCATGGTAATATTGAAGAAGAAGCTGAGACTGGATATAAGCATATTAAAACTAATAAAGAAATCACAGAGGTAATTAAGAACGGCAATAGAGAAACTCATATTACTAAAGGTGATATTCTAGAAACAACAGATGATGGCGGTAGATCTTTTAGAGGTACTGGAAATATCATCGAAGTTGGCACTGGTGGATATAAATACACAGAGTTAGGTAAGTCTATTGTTGAAATTGCTAGTAATAGAAGACGTGAAATTCTAGAAGATAGCGATATTCAAAGCATGATAGACAATAATGCTAGAACATTTTACGGTACAGGTGATATCATAGAGAATGTCACTAATGGTGGTCGTGCATTCGTTGGTTCTGGCAATATCATTGAAGAAACATCTGGCGGCTATAGAGGATATAACATTGGTAAAAACTATTGTATATTCGCATCTGGTAGGAAACGTGAATTTACAGATGCAGAAGTGGATGCAATGATTGCCAGGAATGCTTATACTTTCTATGGTACTGGTGATATTATAGAAAATGTAAAGAGTGGTGGTAGAACTTTTAGTGGTACTGGTGATATCTTATGGGAGACCACTGGTGGCGGTATTGGATATTCTGTTGCTAATAATATAGTAGAAGAATCGACCGCTGGGTATAAAATTACTAAAACAGCTAAGTCTATCACTGAAATTGCTAATGGACGCAATCCATCTGAGGCTGATCTTAATAATTATATTGCTGGTGGTGGTAGAACTTTCTTAGGCACTGGTAATATTATTGAAGATACAACTAATGGTTATAAAGCTACTTCAGTTAGAGGTGATATAACAGAAACATCTTTAGGTGGTGGTAGAAGATTTACCGGTGTAACTGGCATATATGAAGAAGTTACTAATGGCGGTAGAGAATTCTATGGTACCGGTGATATTATAGAAAATACTACTAATGGTAATAAATCTGTATATGTCGGTAAAAACTTCACTGAAGACGTTGTAGGTAATAAGACTCTTAATATCACTGGAAATGTTGCTGAAACTATTGGTGGATATAAAAATGTCCGCGTTGAAGGAGATATTTATACATATAATAGATCTGGTAAATATGATCTAGATGTATATGGTAACATATATGAGCGCTCTAGAGTTGGCGCTAGAACAGTAGATGTTGCTGGAGCTATAACTGAGACTTCTAGCGGTGGTGGTAGAAGTTTCAGTGGCGCTGGACCAATAAGTGAGATAACAACAAATGGTGGCCGCTACTTTGAAGGTACTGGTAATATTGTAGAAATTACCACTGGTGGTGGAAGATCGTTTAACGGCGCTGGTAATATTGTTGAAGTAACTAGCAACGGTGGTAGATCATTTAGTGGCACTGGTAATATTACTGAAACTACAAGTGGCGGTGGAAAAACTACAGACGTTACCGGAAATATTATAGAAATCACTTCAGGTGGTGGCAGAACGTTTAACGGTGCTGGTAATATCGTTGAAATAACAACCAACGGTGGCAGACGTTTTGAAGGTACTGGTAATATCGTAGAAATCACTGGTGGTGGAAGATCATTTACTGGTGGTGGAGCTATCACTGAAACTACTACAAGTGGAGGTAGATCATTTACTGGTACTGGAGATATAAAAGAAATCACTTCTGGTGGTAGTAAATCTGTATATGTAAGAGACGATATATCATTTACATCTACTAATGGAAAATATACTCTTGGCGTTAGAGGAGACATTGCTGTAGAAAGCACCACTGGACGATTTGGATTGGATGTATACGGAGATATAGAAGAATCTAGCTCAAGGGGTGGTAAAACACTTACTATAGTAAATGATCTTAATGTATCCTCTAGTAATGGTGCACTAAATCTTGCCGTAACTAATGGAATTAGTGCAACAACTAACACTGGAGCTGTATTAATTAGAGGCGTTTCTTCAGCAACTCTCCAGGCTAATAATGGTCCAGTACATCTTAGAGGTGCAGAAGAAATCGGATTATTTGGTCAAAGACTCGTATTACAAAACTCAAGATATATCTATGGAACAGCAGACCCTGATGAATTATCCACTTGGACTTCAATTCAAGAGGGCACTGTATACTTTAAGCTTTTAGATTGATATGTACATTATCTATAAATATTTCAGGCAAGATTAATTTCTTGCCTGAAAAATTTTGCTTTAAGGAGGTAATGTATTAATGGCAAATAAATGGCAGCGAGAGCTAAAAAATGCTCTTATTATACATATCGTGCCAAATTTTAATGTATATGGAACCATAAACTTTGATACAAGAAAAATGAATATCTATATCAAAGTCACTTCTAATACAGATACTGAATATTCGCATGGCGTTTGGTATGACTACAACATGTTTATTCTATGGACTAAAAACGACTATGCCTGGCATGGTATGAGTCCTAGTGCTAAAGAAGAATTATTGCATATAATGCCTGCTGGCTACATGGGAGGAGAAGAAATATCTGTTTCTGGTGATGGTTTCACTTCAGGAAGCGGTTATAATCTTCAACATACTTGGCCTTCATCATTTGGTTCATATTCAGCAAGTGATAAATATTATTTATGTATGCTATGTCAAGTTCACCCAGATGCTTATGCAAGAGGTGACACTACAGATAAATACTGTGATATAACAACAAGTGAAAATATTAAAGTTGGTTCTTATACTTATATAAATAATACTGGCTACTTAACAGGATCAAAAAATCCTGGTGGTTCAGCAGTCACAAAGAATGGAAAATGGGACGCTGATAGAATGTGGGTAAAACCAGGCTCATTTTCATGGATAAATAGTGGCAATGACGATGAATATTATTCAACAGCAAAATTTACAGCCGTTTCATTCCCAATCGCTCCAGACACTGATACTCGTAATGGCGGTAGACTGCTATTGGAAGCTCATGAGAGAAACGCTGCTTATACAAAACTAACAGCAACAGCAACTTACATTCCAGCTGCAACCAAACCAGCTATAACATTCTTTGGAGTAGACGATCCAAATGATGCTGGTGTTAATACACGTTGTATAAAAATAGTATTATTCAAATATACAAACGATGCTCATACAACATGGGAAGTTATAGAAACTAGATACCCAATGGCAACAAAAGATGGAGATAATTTTGTTGCAGCATATAACTTTACTGTAGAAGACACTAGTGATTATTTTGTAGAGGCATTCATAATAGAAGATTTGGGTTCAGAACTTAATGACTTAGATGCTACAGATTTTTCTGACGGTAAGGAAGAAATTCAATACGTAGCTGGTAAAATTACAGTAAGTGCTACACGTACAGCTACTACAGTTACAGCTCGTGGTAAATATACTGTAGGAACTGCTACAGGAAAGCAAGGTGCAACTAGATATTGGGGAACAAAAACTACAGGTGGTACAACTACTTCTAATAGAAGTAAAGTATTACTAGCATTACTTCGAGGTACAACAGAATTAGAAACTGCAGTTGTAGCTAATAATACAGACTTTACATTTAATACTGCTGTGGTTAGTGATGTAGAATATACTGTAAAAGCATATGCTGTAGAGCTACTAGATGTCAAAAAGACAGTAGGACCAGCATCTAAAACAGTTGCAGCTCTAGGATCTATAGGTTCAGTAACAGCTACTATTGTGAATAGAACGGATACTACAATTACTTTAAAAGCTACATATAGCGGTAGCACCCCATATTATGCAACCCTTAATATGACAGATAAGGGAAAATTATATTATTTCTTACGTTTATATAATGAATCAACTACAGCTGATTCTGATATAAATGAGCACGATAGACAATATGTAGACAAATACGGTACATACGTTCAACGTAAGAAAATAACAATGGGCGAAGAATGGGTAGTCACTGGTATAGATAAATATACAGCTTATGCATTTACTGCGTATGCTTTTTATTTTCCAGATGGCCAATTGTCGTCAATGCAACGAGCGCATGATACTGTAGCCGATATGGGATCTGAATCTTCTGTTGATCCAACAGATATGAATGCTAAAATAACTGGCACTACTATTACATTAACGCCAGTATTTACATCTGCTGGAGATAGAACAGTTGATAGCATAGAATGGACGGCTAAATTAGGTAGAGTTACTCAATCTGGCACGTCAACAAAAAATGCTAGTGGAGAATGGGAAAGCGATCCAGCTAAATTTGCATTATTAGCAAATGCTACAACGTATACTATTGTTTTTCATGGTCTATTTAGCGGAGCAGCTTCACCAACTCCAGATGCTGGTGATGGAGAAAGTGATGGTACATTAGATACATCTGCTGGATACATTGATCTTTTAAACTCTGATGTGTACTATGACGCTATGACATATGGTGTTACGGTTCTAGAAGCATCAAAAACTAGAACTACGTTCACTGGCATAGCATATCAAACTATAGGAGCTCATGGTGAAACTAATCATGCTATGACAGAGTGCGGTAAGAAAAAATATGCTGGATTCTGCAGACGAAGAGATGGCTCTAGTGTAGCCTCTACAAATGTTGGCTATGTATCATTTAATAATGGTACAACTACAGTATCTACTGATGTTATCGGTCAATCAGCAGGTTCAGCAAATTTCACGGGCTCTGAAGTTACAATAACTGGCTTATTACCTAGCACTGGTTATAGATTATATGTATATCTTAAAGGCTGTAAAGACTTTGAGGGTCAATACGATGCTGTTGGTTATATAGACTTCACGACAGAAGCAGTCGCTATCCCAGGATTGTTTCAAGCTAGAGTAACTGGAACATCAATATCTGTTACGCCTAATATAATTAGATGGAATAACTCATCTGATTTATCTTGCATGATGTATTTTAATACAGTTGCTGGCGTTGATGAAAATGGTAAAGCAATACCTGGATCAATGGTAGAAATGGGCTATGTGACTATATCTCCAACTAATTTGATGAGGGGTATATGTTATGGTCTAGATACTGGAACTAAATATCTTGTTACTTTCTATTGTACTGATGACGAAGATAATGAAATAGAAATAGAGCCAATTGAGGTTGTCACGTATGGACTAACTATAGAAACTGGAGTGCCTCATACTAGATATTGTTCTGATTGTAAGATAACGTATGTTGAGGGTGAAAGAATGTCTAATACTCCTCAAGATACCACCAGAGGCGCAGCGGTTAGATGGTTCATTTTGGACTTCGATGAGAATATGCTCATTTCTCCAACATACGCTAACTGTAGAAGATCTAATCCATATTATTTTGAAACGACTCCACATGTTCTTACCCCAGGTGAAACATATGTTCTATGGGCATATATCGAAGGTGTATTATATGAAGGTGAACCAGATACATTAGTTTCAGTTATATTTACTTGCACTGAACCAGCATATTGGTTATCTGGTACAACTTCTGCTACTGGAACAACTATATCGTTTACTCCTACATGGATAGACTCCACATCTCAAGATAACATAGTTACAGTTATTGCTGGAATATATCAATATGGCGTATTCTTAGAGCAAAAACAGACTACATACAAAGATGTACCAATTAAATTTACCGGATTAAATAGAGGCCAAGAATATACTATTGTATACACTGCTATAGATAATGAAGGCAACAGTACAAATGATTATATAGCCTATCAGCCAGGTATAAATGGTACTATAGACGAATTAACGTATAAGCTTCTATTCAATGATTTTACTACAACAACAAGATCTATATTCTTTGTAGTAAGTTCAAATAGACCAGACTTACCAGAAGGAACACAAGTACAATATTACATATCACAAGGTAATGAAGAAAGAATTAATTTCGGCGGCGGTTTAGCAGTAGACCCGGGTTCTCCAATACAATATTATCACTTAAGACATAACTCTGCTGTTACCGTAGGCGCAAGGTTCTCTACATTATTTGATGAAAATAATGATTATGATACAACAGAGTTTACACAAACTTATACAACAGAATTAACTCTTGAATTTGATGGATATGATTCTAGCCCACACGCTATAGCCTCTAGATGGAGAGCTTATTCTGATAATAGTTTTATTATAGTAGATAAAATTTGTGGTCAGCCATTGTATTTTGTTTATAATAAAATATCAATAGTTCCTGTAGTGCGTGGAGAAGTAGGCGATAGCTATGGCAATTATACAATGCAGCATAATTTCATATGGGTTGCTTGCTTAACAAGATGGTTTGATAAGCTATCACCTGGCAGGGCTTATAGAATATCAATGACTATATCTGATGGTGTCAATGAAGCTACAGCCACAGGAATAGCATCTACTTTAGTTCCAACACTAAGAATATATTCAGAAAGAGATCATAAATGGCATAAAGCATTACCATATATAGTACATAACAGTTATTGGTATGCTGCCCCTGCGTATATTTATTTCAATAAAGAAAAGCGCAATGCTTTACCATCTTCTCAGATCATCGGTAGTAACGATGAATATGATAAAGGTAAATTCTATGAAACCAACCCAACCAATTCACCTACACCAGATGATGATATATTAAAATATAACCATGATGGTGTAGACGCTAGAACTGTTCCAGACCTTATTGTTGATGACATTACTGATCCATCATGATATCCTGAAACATTCGATTAATAAATATTATAGGAGGGCTCAACCCAATGGATCAGTTATCCGTATCATGCAGTGCGGTACTACTTATTCTATTGGCTATAGTTTCTATTATAGGATTTTTATATATTAGATATAATAACAAACGTCTAAAAGAAGTTTTAAAAGCTCAAAGTGAAGATGAACTAAAAGCCTTTAAAGCTTCAATAGAAGAAATGAATAAAAATCTTATGAATGCCATAGCTGAAACAATAAGTAGAAATAATCGTCAAAATACAAATCCAGCTCAAACACATCAGCAAGAGCTATTATCTACATTTGATAAAATAAGACAGATAACAAGAGATGATCTATTTTCTACTCTTAATTCTACTTCAGCATGTAGAATAGCATTATACTTATTACACAACGGTACTAAATCTATAAATGGTATAAGCTTTCTTAAAATATCTTGTATCGGTGAACGTACGTTAGCCGGTTCTGGTATACGGGAGCAAATTATTAATCATACTAATATGCCTATAAATATATTTGATAACATGCTTGAGAAATTAATAGAAAATGGCCGTTATCTTATAATTAACGATGAGGAAACAATGCTTACTGCAAGATCACAGTTTATCTCTCATTCTAAAATACAATATTCTCAAGCTGTTGCAATTTATGATAATTCTAATAATATTATAGGATTCATTCTCGGTGAATACGATTCTATATACACTAAAGAAAATTCTGATATAGAGTATAAAGATCTTAAAATGTTAGCTCAAAAGATTTCACCAATATTAACGATATCTGATTATAATAAGATAGCATCAAAAGAAAGAAAAATGTAAACTCATAAACAGCGTGAGGAAACTCACGCTGTTTTATATATTGATAATTATACATTGTTTGACATTTGAATAATTATAACAATTATTCTGGAGGTTTATAATATGAGTAATATATACAAAATTACTAATCCAGAAACTGGAGAGTCTCAACTTGTAGTTTCTAAAGAATACGTAGATATCCGTCTTAATAGATTAGAAAATGCTATCATGCAGCATATTAAAGATTCTGATAAAGCTCATACGTTAGATGCTAAATTAAATACAGAATCTCCAGCTTTGCTTGATAAAGAGCAATATACGGATATTTATATACCAAAGAGCACTGATCCTATAAAAGCTCAGGATATTAAAACAGATGCCGAGCATAAATTTATCTCTCAAACTCAGCTAGAAGTATTTAAAAATAAAGCTTCTATTTCTGAAGCTCAAGCATTGATTAATAATTCTATTAATGAGATTAAATCTCAGTTCAACGCTATGTATATAAATCTGCTCAATAAGCCAGATGCAGTGAAAAAATTAAAAGATCTCATTTCTCTTATAGATGAATCTGAAACTCTTGATCAGATTATGGCTTCATTTTCTACGAAAGTATCTAAAGAAGAATTAGATGAACACGCAACTAATTCTGTAGTTCATGTAAACTCAGTAGATAGAAAAGCTTTAGATATTTTAATTGGACTTATTAAAGATGGCACTTTCGATAAGATTAAAGCCCAATCTTTAGATTTTGTTAAGGCTGCAGAAAATGCTATTAATCTAGATGGAATGACTTCTGATGAAGTACGCTCTAGAGGAAAATATGTAAAAATATATGGTGTTGATGGTTATGTAGATCCATTTCGTGTGGATGTACTTTTCCCAGGCCAGCAATATTTAGATAATGAAATAGCAAAACAGAATTTTATAAATACTTCTGGCAAAGTTCTATTTGCTGAATCTTTTTATAATATAGATACATTTTATCTTAATAGATCTAATAATATGAATGACTTAACTATTGAAGGTTGTGGCTCTGGTACTATAATAAATGTAAAATATCTTCAAGCAAACAATGTATTATTTAGAGATCTAACTATATCTGGAAATGACACTGAAAATTTAAGGTCTGCTATAATAAGCTCAAATGTTATTTTTGAGAACGTGACTTTCGATAAAGTAGATATAACTCTTTCCGCAAGTAAATATTGTAGATTTAAAAATTGCATATTTAAGAATTGTAGATTTACAATGACTGGAGTATGTATTGGAAATATTATAAAAGAATGTATATTTATCAAAACCTCAACTCCAAAATATATTGGTGGTAGCAATATCATATCTGATAACGTTATAGTATAATATATACCCCGTGGGAGAAATCCCACGGGGATTATTTTTAATTTAAATGACCAATACGGCTAGACGTTCTAAAGTTGTCAGGATTATTCCATCCATCAGCAAAATTATGATGTATACGTACATTATTCACATAGCCCATATCGATGTATACGCCAATAATAAATCCTGGAGTGGTACATTTTTCACTTATAGAAACTGTATAAGTGTCCCAATCAACGTCATAATCTTTATATGACGGATCATTGAAAATAATGAAGTCTATAAATAATGAAGGATTAAGAGCAACAGATTTTGTATACTCTATTATAGCCATAAGCTCAGTATTTTCAAACAAAGGCCTAATATCTATATCTAAAGCTTTTCGCTTACCAAGATCTTTCATTTCTACAATGTAATCTGTTTTTATTACTCTAGACCATCCACTTTCATTAGCTTCAGGAATATCTGCTTTAGTGGCTTTAAATAGTACAATTGCAGTCTCATCTTGTACAGTATCACCAGCAATTATTTCTTGAGGCTCTTGAGAATAATAAGTATAACAATATGGAGCTGTCATCTCTATCTCTACAGCAAAATCACAAATAAAAGCCATGTGTTCATGATCTATCCTATCGCCACTCTCATCACCTGTTGGAAATTCTGATCTTATATGAACGGTACAATTTTCTATACGCATGAAATACTCAAAATTTCCAGTAGCGTTAACACGTTTATATAAAAATGGAACCATAGAATGAGAATTTAAATATCGTAACATTTCATCAGGATCTCTAGGCCCAGAAAAATCATCTGTTGCTATACCATTATCAAATGCCATTTGAGCAATAATCTTTTTAGGTACATGAATATCAAGCGGTATATATTGTGTTTCAGTTAAACCAGCTCTATGCCTATATTTGATATATTCCATATCATCTAGCATCTGGCCTTTAGTGTCGTTTCTAATTCTATATGTGAAATTCATCATTATAGATTTAAACTGCACTGCAAGATATAGACATTTTTCTGGACGTTGGTCTCTAAATATAGTTCCCTCAAAACGAGATCTTCTTAAATATCCGCCAAGCTCAAGATTTGTATCTATAAAATTTCTGTTATAGTTCATATCTATAGTTGGCACTATAGCCAACACAGGGTTGGTCCTTTTAAGCTGATCTTGAAGTTTTGAAAACATTCTGAACTGGTCAAAAGATTTAGATCCATCTACATATATAGAATTAAATTTATCTCTAGGCCATTTATCTAGAAACCAGTCTCTAGCAAATTCTGTACACACAGCATAAGCGTTATACTGTGAAGGAAGCATAACACTTGATCTTAATATTCTTGGTTTCTTGGTATTATATATTTCATGAGGATCTAATATTCTCATACCTTGGGCTCTAGGATTTATTATTTTACCAAAGTCTTTAAGCGTTCCTTCCATAAAAAATAAACCTCCATGTATCTAATTTCTATAAATTAATCAAATGTCCAGCATATATCAAATAAAAAAATAAATGGAGGGGCATGAACGGCCCCTCCATAATAAAACCCTATAGCTATCAATCAATCGAGAACCGGATTTGAAATAAATTCTATTCTCGGGTTACAATGCTCCAAATAATCAAAGAAATTACCAATAGCTGGATCGTATTTCGTGTTGAGACTATCATCATTCGCTACAAGAAAATAGAAAAACAATGTTTTGTCTTTATCATCTTGCTCAATTGCTCTTATAGTACATATAGTCTTATACAGCGGATCTATACGATCAATCACGTTAACAATGCTTCCTTTGGAATATACTGGATATTGTGTGTACATTATACTTCCCCCTGAAATTTTTAAAATGTAAATTTAATTGAGTTGGATTTTTATTTAATGCCAGTGATGATAGTGCGTATATCGCTGGCTAATTCTAACACTTTAATCATCAACTCTACAGAAATATGTGACGGTGCGGCAGTTTTAACATCTATATTACCGTCGCTGTCTTCTTTAAAGTGTTCGCACGTTATAATATATTTACTTAATTCTGACAACTCTGCAGAGTAGATACGTATCCAGATAATATGTCTATATTTCTCATATATTCCACAATCAATAATTTGATTTTTTCTAAGTATAATATCTATTCCGCTTCTAGTGATATTTAAAGCGTCTGGGTCAATTTCATAATCAAATTTCTTTTTGATGTCTTCAAGTAAAGCACCGCAATTTTGTTTTAGGCTATCAACAGTAATAACTTTTTCTAGCCATTCTTTAGTTGTCATTTATTTTCTCCTCCTATAGGGTTTATTTAAAGCCTAGAGGGATCACTCCCTCTAGGCTTCTATGTTTATAATATATAGTTATTTTGTAATTTATTTAAATACGCTGCTCAATAGAATTAATCTTCTTAGAGAGCTCATCATACATATCAGCCATAGTTTGGAGAATGACAGTACTAACCTGAGTGTTATATTCAACCATTGTAGCCATCTCTGTTCTTCTAACCTTATCAAGCTCGTCCATCAATAAAGCATTAGAGGAACGCATTATAGTAGCCATGTCTCTAACATATGGCGTATATGTACTTTCAATCTCCCTCATAGATATTATACGATCAGTAATGAAATCATCATAATAATCGTCATATCCAACAGCATAAGGTTTACAATTGCCGTCTTCTTTTATTTCTGCAAGGCATCTATTATTATCAATAAACTCTTCAGGGTTACCAATCTTTGCTTTGATTGGCATAGATACCACAGTGGTCTGAGGCTGAGAGACACACTGGTAATCACCACAGCAGCCATCGTGTTGACAATTACAACAGATACCATCGTAATTGTGGCATTCAGTTGCAGCAGTATTATTAGCGTTAAACATTTTCGCAATCTGTAAAGCGTTATTCTTATTAAACATTTTAAATTCCTCCTAAAAATAAAACTTGGTGATGATATTTATATTAAATATATGATAGATACAGTGTGTGTCTCACTGTATCTATCATATACAGAATATCGAATTATTTATTGCACTGCCATACAAGCATTTATTTCATCTGCTTCTGCTTGCGTGTATTTGCACATGGATTTCATGCCGTTTGCATTAATAAGCATATCTCTGGATGGTAACATGTCAGAATTACATTGTCCGTCATTCCTAGAGATATACAGCTGTACAGGATTAAATATCTCATTAGTCAAATTAATGAAATCTTTATTATACAAATACATGATATTGAGGGTGTCTCCGTCAACGTACCCCTATACACTACGAAAGTAATGTAGATTGATTAGATCCTAGGTGGCTTAGACTATATCTAAATCCACTGCTTAATAAAAGCGTTGGGATAATTAGCGCTTCGATTTAAACGGACTTATTTGCTGCAATGCCGTACTATAGTAATCACTCTATAGCTCTACTCCCATTTAGGGATAGTCGTTGAACCTTCTATACTGTTACAGTATAGCTTGGCTGCTGATTGCATATTGTTAGCAGGCTTTAGCACCATTATTATACAATGGCTTTTATTTCAGCATGGCCCAATCTTTAACTTGTTTCTGTCTTTCGACTCCTTATAGGCATAAAGATATTAATACATCCCAGCAATTCACTAATTTTTAACGCTCCTATTCCTAGAAACGTGATCCTGATTTTGAATCAGCAGCAAGCGGCTTTAATATCAATAGAGATATACTCATAGTGTAGTTCATGTTAATCCCTATACATCTACACCGGAGAATACCACCATACGATATGGTCGGATTGCGGTTAATTAGAACGGGGAGTCCCCCGCTATCTTTGATTAAGCCGTCTATAATATCATATATTGTTTTGTCGTATCCATTAATCTGACACTTATACCATCTCTTATATGCTATAGAGTAAGAGATATTTTGTGTCTTAACGAGTATATTTATAATAACTTGCTGTAATAATTCCATTAAACACTGAAATGGAAGTTTTATCTCATCACAAAATAAATATGGATCTTGTCGTATCACGCTCCTACTAGTAAATGAATATCTACCACCTATACTTGCACGAATATCACCTTTCTTTTTGGCCATGATAGATTTCAATTCTTCATATATTGCATTATACTGGAATTGAATATCGTATAAGTATTGGACTTTTCCTTTAAGCTTTTGATCCATTCTAAGTTTATCTTGATTAACCTTATAAACTAGAGTGGATAACATCTGATAGTTCTCATTACAAGACTGATATTTCAAAGATCCATTATCCAGTACAGACGGTCTCAACAATGCAGAGAATACCGGTATACTATGAGTAAATGTGATTTTCTCATTTTCTATAAGATCATCATAGTAGATTTTCTTAGCTGGATATTTAGCATAATAATAGTCTAGTATCTCTCGATACCGCTCTTTAAATGCTAGTATACCGATACCCTTGAAAGGTTCGTCTTTCTTATTAGATACTACCTCTATATATTTACCATTGGAGTCTACTGTTATCTCTGGCTCTATAATGCGGTTTAATCTCGCTGCACCGATAAAGCCTTCAAGAGTTCTATATATATTTGGATGGATAATCCAGTATTTATCTTTTAGTACTAGCCATCCAAATATAGAAACGTCATCGTCATAATACTTGACTACAGTACCACATGCTGGACATATCTCTCCATGCATTATAGATCCTCTAGTCATTCCACATTTACAGCGATATTTACCAGAGAAAGAATCTATATCCGATATAGTAGATCCAAATCTCTGACTGAATATGCCATTTTGATATTTGATATCATTCTTAATTCCCTTTGGGGCAGAGATGATAAAATTAGGGCCAGATTTAAGATCATCAATTCTTGTCTGGTCCATATCTAGCCTGACTAACCGTGTGCTATATGTATACTTATCTGAATGGGGATATGTATACGTTGTTTTGACATTAAGCGTTCCTGGAACTGCTGTAGTTCCAGCTCTTACATTTGGTGTCGTTTTTATTTTTGTTGCCATCTTTTCCTCCTTAAAGATTTTTAAAAACTACAGATAATACCAAATTTCTATCTTGAATCTAATACTACCTGTAGCCTAAATATATAATATATTATCATTTTTATCTTTAGGATAAAAAAATAATCTATAATAATATTATGACTCTTCTTTAAGAATCTCAAGATGCCTGAATTTCGATAGCTTCTTAAGAGAACTTATATCTGTTCTTCTAATGACATATTCTGGAGCTTGCACATCTATCAAAAACTCTTTAACAGAATCATATGCTGTTATCTCACCAGTGGTGTTATTTCTAACTTTAATAGATTTTGTAGAATTTTTGGCATAAACACCATTATCTCTCTGGAACTTAATATTATCGTCTTTTGTGAGCTGTAATAGATTATCTATAGAATTGTTCCTGGAGTCTAAATCTAAATGAGCAATGCAACAATTAGTATCTAATGGTTGATTACCCCATGCTGAATAGACTAGCCTAGAAACTGGATAATGTCTCTTTTGAGCATCAGAAATTCTTACTGCTCCATATTTGTCAATCTCAGGTTTGATAATAGAGAATCTATTTGGGCTTCTAGTATTCTCATCAAAAATAATTTTAGCAATCTCTCCATTCTTAGATGAATAATAATCGTCTACAATTGTTTCTCTAAATTCTCTTCCTGTACCATCTGTGTATGATTTTGTAAAATCATAAATTTCTGTTGGCGTTGGCTCCCCTAAAATGTCGTTAATACAAGACATTTTCTGCTCCTCCTTAAATACATAAGTAATTTATATTTATGTATATGGGTGTGTATTATTTTACCATGAGAGTTATACAAAAAATTTAAAGCCATTAAGCGTTAACCTAATGGCTTTAAATTTCACATGTCGATTACGGTAGGCGATTGAACTTTGGCTTTGTTAGCGTATTGCTCTAGCTCGCACATACACGAGCTGTTAGCTCCAGTCCACTCGAAATATATTCGTGCCGCATCGCTCTGATTTTTGGCAACCACCGCAAGCGGGTTTTTATAGATCATCTTCCCATATCTCGGTTCTTCTTCGCACATCAAATATATGGCTCTCTTCTTAAGCATATACTTGTCCTGCTCATCCATAATACCATACAGAAAGTCGTTGCCGTAATCAACAATCTCGGAGTTAATCATTTGCATCATTTGCTCATTAGGCTTATAAATAAACCTAATAGTTTTCATAAACTTTTCCTCCTCTTAAAGATTGATAAGATCCAGAGGGTTATCAATAAAGTACTGATTATTTATATTCTTAACCGTCTCTGGATCTCTCAAATCTATTTTCCATGTGAAATCTTTATGTTCAACTTGATTCTGATATATCAGGCTTTGATATACTAGATCAAGTGTATAGAATCTATACCTAAACGAATGTCTATCTATAATCGTATGAAGATTAAGCAGACTATCGTATATCATATTATTATACGTCATGTACCTATTCAAAATCTGATTCTGATTTATAGCATCTGATATCATCTTGGCTGCTCTATTGAGATTCACTAGCTGATGCATATGTTTCTCCGGCAGTCCATTAAGAGCCCATAATAAAGAAATAAGCTGCGGGCTTATCCCAGTCAAATCAGTTTTGTTTTTCATGTAGCACATGCATAACGCATTCTGTCTAGTTACAAGATATGACGTATCCATTACGGTGTTGGTATTCATATCAAACGACTTTTTAGGTCGTATTAAAACTGCATTTTCAGTAAATGGTGGTATTTGAAAAGCATATTTGCTTTTTGTGATTATTATAGACAGCCTGTTTTTATTTGCACAAATACTGTCATAAGTAAACGAGCTAAAATCACATCGCTTATGAACGAAATAAAGTTCATTTATATAAGCGCATAATATCTTTACCAGCTCAAGCTGGCTTGAGATAAACTTATCAGTCTCTGTGTGTTTTACATTATTTATATCTGGTTGTTCATCGCCAAAATTGTTATAAAACTGTCGATGGTTAAGGCTAGAATCTTCTCCATATACTAGAAATATTCTAGCCCATGTTTTATGTCTGCTTCTATAATATCCCCTAATATGCGCTGCAAGATTGATAATTGCAGCGCAAATAGAGAATCTCTTGTTACTGAAAACATCTGCTTCATATAGCTTCTTCAGCATATTTTTCAAATCTATGTAAACATCCACCTCAGTATTGTTAACTAGGTTAGATGGTAATAAGGAATTGATTTCTAAGAGTTTATCGTATCTGACATAATATGCTCCTAGAACTTGAGACACATCAAGTTGTTGTTGTTTTCCTTGAAGGCTCATGGTAATATTCTCCTTTATCTTTGGTATTGTTATATCGCTGCGCTATTTCGGTCATATATCTAGATTCTCCAACCGGATCTAGATGTAAGCCTAGTTTAGTATCTAAATAACTATATTGCTCCATAATCTTTTTCTTAATCATATCGTTGCGCATGGCGTGCCTCCCATATTTCCCCCTAAGACGTATAATTATTCGTCTAAACTTAATAGCTGTTTAGGATCGTAATAGTCTTCACTACCATCGTCCTCTTCATAATCATCCTCTAGCATCTCTTGCTTGAAATTGTCTCTATGTCGCAAAGCGTTGACAATTCTTTTGGTATCTCCGTAGCCCTGTTCTACAAGAACTCCGGTTAATTCATCTGCGCCTTTATCAGAGATGGTACAGCCTTTCATCATATGCTCTTCTCCGTCGCTATAACTATACTTGCGAAGATCTAACTTATAAGGCTTACCATCTCCCTCAACTGAATTCCAAGCTATTTTCCTCAGATTCAAGGAATTGCTACCAGATTCTTCGATGACAAAATCGAAATCAGGCATTGTCCTATAGTTAAAGGTTTTTCTTTCTTTTTGCTGTTGCATTACATAAGTCCTCCTTAAACATATTTACTATATCGTACATAAATATGTAATAGTTTACTTATGCTACCCGGGCAAATCTCCCGGGCTCAAATCTTTCAGGGATAGTGAAATTCTCATAGTATATCAGAAGCTGACCGTCCTCTACATTAAATGCTCTGACCTGCCTAATTTTGTTTAAGCGTGTATCATAGACATCAATTCTGCCTTTATAATATCTCTTGGCTGCATAATCAACAAGATCTTGCGGGTTTTTAAAGTACTGTCTTCTGTCTTTCATAGAGATCACCTTATCTGAATATTTTGGATCTAATATTGAATAGTTTCTTTTATTTCTTTCTGCAGCTAGACTTTTTTCTGCTTCTGCAAGAATATTGTCTATCTCTTCATCAGTCATATCATCGAAATCATCTTCTGCATCTTTTATAGATAATAATCCGTCTTCATCTTCATCAAAGTCATAAATGTCTTCTCCGATAAATAGATTACTAGCTAACTTTTTAAGAATTCCTTCTTTGTTTTTCTTTTTAGCTACTTTGGATTTCTCAATGTTTTTTCTTGGTTTCTTTTTATTCTTTGTAGTAGCATCTTCGTGTTCCTGGATTTTCTTGTTCACCATATAACTACAATATGAAATTGTTGCTATGGTGAAAGAAACGTTGAATATCACCGCAATAAAAGCTACAATTATGAGATCTGCTGCTACCATAATTAAACCTCCAATTAAAAATTAAAAACAAAGACGGAGGCTTGATAGCCTCCGTCTCTTTTAACAGCGTCTTATAATCTTTAATAATAGATAAACCCGTTCGCAAGCTGCATCTGCGGATTATCAGCAATCGCAAATTCAGCAACAGCTTTGGAATCAAACTGCTCGATATTCATCACAAATACATTGGAGTTAACCCACTTGACAAAGCGGGCCTCATACATGCATGCTGCTGTAAAATTCTCAGCATCATATCCGTCTGAAGTCTTGATTGTCTTGGTATACGTGATCATGTTCTCATCGAAGATCTTCTTCAAGATCAGACGAATATCGAAACAGCCATATACTCTGATCCAGAGTTCCCCAGCGCCAGGACGATACTGAGAATCACGTGCCGGAATCCATCTGCTCATGCAGCACTGCTTCCACTTGTTACTGTGCGGGTTATTGGACTTCTCGCCCTTCCCACCATACATGATTTCACTAAGCAGAACTTTAGTGTCATCATTAATTGTATAGATATTTCCAGACATCTTGTTCTGGAGCGCTTTGTTTTTCTGATAAATATTGGCTTCTTTGCCTACCTTGGTAAGATCATCGATATTTGTGATCTTTCCTTCTGGGCATTCAGCCATATTCTTTGTGAAATAGAAGTCCACGTTGAATGGGCTCTTCATTCCGGGCTGATACGCAATATACACGCCCCTAAGGTCGTGGAAAATCTTTTGGTAATACTCTCTGATGATAATGCTGAGCTGCTGGTTTGTCAGCCTCATGATATTACCAAACGATCTAAACGTATACGGGCTAAACTTTGCTGTTGCCTTGTTACTCAAGCGATCATAGATCACAAGGTCCTTGAGTGGGTTTCCATTACTGTCAACCCTAACGTCTACTACATTGTTAACTTTTGCTGCTACATCTGCCATATCGCAGTCCTCCTAAAAGTATATATTATATAAAGAGAAGCCATAAATGACTTCTCCTCATACACGTTTATAATATATAACCAAATTAGATTTTGGTTTATTATTTTGTACAGTTATTTTTATTTTTATACATTTTTATATTTAGACCAGAACTCAAGCGTATCATAGCTGTTATCTGTACCACTAGTTCTATTTTTGATTTTTTGTTCATCCCACTTTGCATCGTATTTTCTAGCAACTGCAGGATATAAGTGTGGTGATGGGAATGCTTCAGGAAACGCTTCAGCAAAATCAGTCGGTTTAATAATATATCCGACTGGAATCTTGCCATCGTTGTTGTTTAAAACAACATCCAGAATGTCAACCATAAACATCTGAATCTGTGCCGGTGTTTCTGCACACGATGCAAGCAAAACCAGCATATAATCTGGCAATACTACATTTACGCCGCCCCATTCGAGTTTCTTTGTTAATACCTTAATAAGAAAATCATCATTAATTTCTTTGAAGTTATCATCTTTTGGATTGTATCCGGCTTTAGAAGATGCAATACTCCATCTGACAAATAATTTGGTTAAACTCTGCTCAAATTCAAGATCGTCTTCGCTCATCATTGTTTTCATTCTCCTTTAATTATAGATATATTAATTAGATACTTTCATTGCCCTAGCGATATCATCATCTACTGGGTAGTCTGCAGTTACGTTATATGTAATGAGATAGATCTTCTCATTCATATCTGAAACCATAATGTGTGAGTACGATACTATACTCCTAATATCGAGATCGTAATCATACTCAATAATCTTGATATTGTCGATATGCTTTCTTAAGATATCTTCTAATCTAGCTTTCTGTTTGCTATTAAGAATGATATCATCATTAGCATCAAAAGATTCTTTACCTAGCACTATAGGAAAGTCTATTGGTACAATACCAAATATGCTTCTATATGCATCCATAAAGCTATTCTCTTTAAGGAATTGCTCAAGAGACTCGCAATAGCCGTGTACGACATTAGAATTTTTCGACGATAAGCCTTTAAAAACATCATCGAAAATTTTTGTCATATTGCCAACTAGCTTCATGATGTCATTTAATGTGTCATCACAATATAGATAAATGAGCATATCCGCTTCAACGTGATCAAACTCATATAGATCAGTCAAGCTCATATCAGGATCTATTAATGTATCTTTGGTTAAGCACTCACCCACAAAGACAACATTAAAAAATCTATCTCCTACAAACATATTTTTAGCCTGAGATAGAGTATCTTGTCTCATAATTATAGCAAGTGAATCATCTAACTTCTCTGGATTTAAGCTATCTGTCCTGAATACTCTCACATACATATCATCATCGCCATTTTCATATTTAGTCCACATGATATGCAGTAAAGCATCGGGCTGAATCTCTACCATTGACTCGTTAATTTCTTGCATTGTTTTTGTAAATATTTCTGTAGTGCCACATTTACAAAACGAAGCTGAATTTTCATTCTTAGCTCTCATCAATCTATATAGCGTTTTATCATTATCGCTAAACTGCTCATAGATTTGATACTTACAACCGATTTTAAATTTACTTTTCATGATTATCCTCCATAAATTTTATTTATTATAATATTAAATTAGATTTAATATTTAATAAACTTTTAAGATGACTAAAAATCCACACTGGGGCTGATCCCAGTGTGGTGATTTTCACTCTATTAATATAGCTGCTTTAAAATAAATATCATTAGTATCTATATCAGCTTCAGACAGATACGGATTATTAGCCATGTGTCTACAATAGTTATTTATGATACTACTATCTAGCTGCTGTTCTTGAGATTTAATCTTATAAATTATAGCTCTATTATGCAACTGATAGGTTTCATATATTGCAGAAACAACCTGAAACACTTTATAGTTAGCTGGGAATGTGAAAATGCCATCTTCATAAAGTGAAGTGAAATAGCCGTTCTCATTCTCTAGCATTAGAATATGGTTTCTAAGATTTCCAGTAACAAATATAGCGTAAATATTTGAATTGGCGTCCTCATCTAGTATTTTTGAATTGAGCTTAGTACCGTTTTCACTAACGCAAATATATAACGGAAAATATTCTGAATCTATATGAGCTTCATTTAACGCATGTGGCGTATTTTTATATTGCTCAAATGTCTTAAAGTCATCATATTTATTTATTATGTCGCAGAAAGAATTCATCTCTTGTGTATAAATTCTTTCTATTCTATTTTTCGCTTTTTCTATATTGGACTCAGTCATTTCAACCTCTGGATTCCAACCTAAAGAAATAAGCTGAGTCTTAATATCATTTATCTCATCTGGGTCTTCAGTGTCTCTTAATTTCAATTCAAGTTCTTTAATTTCTGTTCCATAATTAAAAGAATCTGCTTTGCATGAATCTGAGTGGTCGATACCAGTAGTATAATGCTCATTATAAATTAGAGCTGCTGGCATTTCTGTTATGGTAAAGTACGGGCAGTAGATATATTCCCATTTAAACGTGTTTTCTAATTTACGTCTTTCAGATAATTCTCTATTGATTTCATTTATAGCATATTTAGTATCTCTATATTCAGCAGCCGATTCTATCTCTGAAGAATAGTACCGCTCTAATACAGTTCTATTAAATACTAAATTAGATTCTGATAGTTGTGTAATTCGTTCCTTTGCTTGATAAATCTTGCCTGGGAATCTATTGAACCCTTCAAGCATAGTTGATTCAGCAAATTGTTGTATTTTTTCTTCTAATTTTTTATCCATCAATTGCCTCCAATCTTTAAAATTATGAGAGGTATTGCTACCTCTCATAATTATTATATATAATCAATTAAATTATTGCTCTTATCATGTCTTCAGTTAGCATACTAGAAGAAGAAACAGATATAGATCTCTTACCGGTTAGATTATTATAGAAATAATTACCGTCAAAGTCTTCTTTAATAGAAATAATTTCTTCTCCATTTAGTCTATATTTATTAACAAACTTAGGCTTTTTAGTTATAGCACTTTCAATAAAAGCAGCTCTAAAAGTTTTATATCCAAGACAATCTATAATGCTGTCTCTTAACGTTACCATCTCAGACATCACTTTCTGCTCAATCAAATTAAATTCAATCTTCCTGAAGTTTGGATCAAACTCAATCTGGTCTTCTGTAAGCATAAGCTTATCTGTTAATGCTGTGTATATATTAAATACTTTTGAGCCTTCTTTATAGTATCTGTTGAGTCTATCTATATAAGCATAGTTACCTATAAACTCATAAGCCTCTATGATATTAAGATCTTTGGTTGGCTCTGTTTTAAGAGCACCATCGTCATCTACAACCAAGCATCTATCTAAATTCATATCATTAGTATATACATAATGATCGCTAAGTAATTTTTCAGGATGTCTTGGATCACCAACTTTAATTAAAAATGGTTTATGAATTCCTATAACTGGATTTATTGAAGCAAGAGAATTTTCTTTTAATTTTATAGAAGAATATAAAATATTATTCTCAAGCTTTAATGGATATTGAACTGCCCATTCATATGCTCCAGATTCAGTAACATTAATTACACCAACCGGAACAAGCTTAGGCGGTGTCTTAGGTTCTGTAAATGCTCTAGCGTTAGTAAACACATACTCTGTGATTTCTAACGTATCATCATTAAACATAGTTCTTTCAATCATGCATCTAATACAATCATCTATGGATTTATAATATAGCTCTTCGTCCACTTCATTCGGATATTTCTTTTCAGAGATATACCACCATGTGATAGCACTTATAGGAACAGATTTAAATCCCTCATCATTTACAGCAATGAGAATATTATCATCAGCATTTTCAGGTATGCTTATTTGATTACCAAATATAATATTTGGAGTCTCTTCTTTATCGAACCTATAAGCATTTAAACCTACAGAAATTGCAGCTTCTACATTTTCTTGTTTATCATCAAAGAATATTGCTCTTGATGGATCAATCTCATATTTATTTAAAAATATAGTATACATTTCTCTATTTGGTTTTTGAATTTCTCCAAGCTCAAATGAGAAAACTCCTCCATCAAATTTATCAAGTAAAGGTCTAAAGAATGGCTCCTCAACCTCAAATGAGAACTTAGTCCAATTTGATAGATAATATAGCTTATAACCTTTAGATCTAAGCATGTCAAGCATATCATATACGTAAGGATATACATACATAGCTTCTCTAAATGTGGCTAAGATACTGTCTACATATGGTTTAATATGGTCAGGAGCAACATCATTTAATTTTACTCTAATTTGTTGTAAATTAAGCTGTTGCGTTTCTGAGCTATTGGCGCTATAGAAGCATTCTTTATCTATAAGGTCTTTAATCTCTTCACATAATTCATTTGGTATATCTGGATTATCGATTAAGGCTTTTAAACTATGCGCATCCACAAGCACATTGCCCATATCGAATATTATAGTATCAACAGAATCTGGAATGATACTAATAATAGCGCCCTCAGATAAATACTTATAACACTGAGTTGTTTCTGGTATTTTAATATCATATTTCTTGGCTGCCGCTTTGATTCTCTTAGCTAAGCGTTTCTTCTTATCTTCTTGAGCATGACCAAAAAGATGTATAGCTGATTTAACATGCTTAGCTGAATCTAATGGAAATTTTCTATCTTCCGGAATTCCAAAAGCTGAATCTGGCAACTCTGAACGCTTAGTTTCTAATATGGCAGATTCTTCTTTAAGCATTAAATCAACAAAGTATTTTCTAAATTTCTTTAATTTAGATTCTCCCTTAAACCACATTCCTGGATCAAGAAATTCTGGTTGCTTATCTCTCTTGCAAGCTCTATAAAGAGAAACGACCATAGAAGTTCCCTTAATATATACAGCATAATTTTTAAGATCTTCAGGTTTAAGGAATAAATAAATCCAAATTCCTTCAAGAACAAATTTAGTGTTTTTATGCTTCTTAGCATACTCTATAGTATAATTAACAAAATCATTTATTAACGATTCTTCATAATTAATAGTCTTAAATTCTTTTGAATCATTTAATTCGTCTGCAGTGAGATAGTATTTCTTATATTTTGGTTCTGTAAAGAAATTAGACACAAGTGGGCCAAATTCATTTTTAAAATCTTCTATAGTATGATATTCTTTATTCCAGATGATATCATCAAGTTCAACCACTACAGCTTTATTATTATATTTTCTACCCATAGTAGATTTACCAGAACCAGATTGTCCTGTAATAAAGCATATATTAGTCAAACCTTTATCGAATTTTTCTTTATTATAATAAATATCATCTTTATTAAAGATATAACCTTCAGATACATTATTAGAAGCTTCCAAATATAACGCTGCTTCATCAGATTGTGTTTTTTCTTGAATTATATCATTTACTTGCTCAAGCTTAATAGTTTTATTATCCTCGACATTTTTAAGAATATAATTCGATGAGCCCATACCGAGCCATTTCATATACTCGATCTGATGTGTGCCACCAAGCTTAGAAATTTGCTCCATTAAATCTTTATTTCCAGGAGCATTTCTAATAAAATCTAATGACGCTTGTTCTATGGCAAGAATATCCGTAGATACTAAAACGCCTATATTGGGAATAGTACTTTTAGGAGCATCTTTATCACAGTCGCACATTGTAGATAGATTTTGTAATACGTTTACATAAACTATTCTATTGTCAAACATCGATTCTATAGCAGAAGCAGATTCTACTAAACGCTCTAAGAATAATGGGCCTCGAATCCAATCTTCACCATGAATTTGAATTTTTCCTTTAGCGCCTGTAGGAATACCCATTCCGATATTCTTTACAGCGCCACCATATCCAGCAACGCCGTGACCTTTAAAATGAGTATAGACGATCATACTATCATAATTCTTTATATGAGCACCCACATTAATTTCTGATAAATGTCTTCCTGGGGTGACGCATGATTCGTAACCAGGTTTTCCATTAGCTAGAGCTCTAAGTTCTTGATCTATTAGATATTTTTTAGGAACGCTAATATCTATACCACCATCAGCATCCAGTATATCGATATATCCAAAATCAAAGCCATGTTCTCTAGCAGTATTTATATGATCTTGAGTTGTTCCTCTAGTAGAGCCCTCATAAGCAGTATTAGAATCAACTAAAGCACCGTTAGTGTATTTAACTAAGTCTTTAAGAAGATTAGGATTTAAGAAATTCTTATTGCCAGATTCGCCAAAATGTAATTTTATGGCAATTCTGTCTCCAAGATAATCTTGGAATAATGAAACCATATATGCTATAGTTTTAGAATCAATACTTGAAGAATAATACACTATAGGCTTTTCTTTAGGATTATATGCTTCTTTAAGAAGTTTAATCCTATCTAGTATAGCAGATTCTCCATAACCAGTGTTAAAATTCCACTCGTTATCTTTAACAAGCTCCTCTTTATGATCTATCAGATATTTTAACGTTACTGGCTTATTGTTATAAAACATCGGATATACGTTTATATTTCTTTTTCCATCTGTGGTGTTATATTTTCTGATATTATGTATATGCCCATGAATATTCCACCAATCTTCTGGATACGTATCCATATTTACCGGTCTATGAGTAAACAGATAATTCCTCCAAGTAAAGTCTTCTAATACATAATCAAATCCACACTTTGTAAAGTAATCTTGTCCTAGCATCTTATCATGATTACCAAGAACAAAAATCTTATGACCAGCAATAGAAGCCATAAACTCTTGAGACTTTTTCTGATCTTCTTGGTTAGCATATCTAAAACTCAAATCACCAAGATATATAAACACATCTTCAGGCTTTATATTTTGCTTGCACCACTTAAGAATTTCTTGCGTGTTTACATAATTAGCCTCGTGCTTATAATGATTTTTGAAGAAATGCCAATCTGACGTTAGGAATATACGATCTAACGGAGTGTTATCTAATAATGAAGTGATATCCGGTTTATATGATTCCATATCCGGCAATTCAAATTCTATTTCAGAAGATGACTTTTTAGTATTCTTCAATGGATCATAAATATTGCCAGCATAAAGCTCGTCGTCTTCTATATCTAAACCAACATCAAAGGCTTCTAAATTAATAGATGCCTTATTTTTTTCTCCGTGCAACTTTAAGTCATCTCCTTTACTGTAAAATGCTCGCTCTAATGATTCATAATCTTTATTCATTAAATCATATACGATATTTTGAGTAAATAGTACACTCCTCATCCCAATAAGGTTAGCCATTTCTATGCTAGGCTCTTGGTCATCTATAAGAATAGTATTATTTATACTGAGATTGTATCTATTCAATAGTCTATTTAAAAATTTATAATTTGGTTTGCTCATATTTTCTTTGAAAGAGAATAATCCTCCATCAAAATATTTATCTAAGAATTTAAATAAACCATTCATTCTACAAATTTCATATGAGCTTCGAGTCCAGTTTGATAAATAATATAGTTTATAACCTTTAGACTTAAGGTTTTCCAGTAATGGTATAGTATAATCGAATAATGTTTTGCTTCCAGAAGCAAAATCAAATAAGCTCTTTATAAACTCATAACTAAAACCATAAGAGTCCATAGCTTTAATATAGTTTCTAAGTGCTATATCATATGGTATACTATCATTATTATATACTATCTTATAATATATACTAAGATATTCTCTAAGCTGTTCTTCTGTAATTTTTAATTTTCTTAATAGAGACTCTGGATTAGCTCTATTCTTGATTAAAACTCCACCTAGATCGAATATGATATTATAAATTCTATTATCATACTCATCCATAAAAGATTCATCGATTACATTTCTATATTCCCATTCAAAGCCAGTTGTTCCATTATCAACAAATTTTATTTTCCCAAATTTCTTGACTCTTATAGTATCTATAAATTTAACTTTACCTTCGGTCATACTATTTGGAAAGATTTTATTTTTGTCTATATCATAAAGAATATAAACAAATAATTCATCACCAACATAAATATTTCTGTATTCTTTTATAGCAAGCTCGACTGAAGTAAATAAATAATTATTACAATCTGTTGGCGATAATGTTAGATTTACACTATCTTTTGAAGATAGATAATAATATCTAAAAGTATCTACCCTAGATTCATGTGTGTTGGATAACATAATAGTCTCCTTATCTACAGTTATAGTTTAAAATTTATTTTAATGTCGAGCAGACAATAATTTAGAGGAGGCTATTAAAGCCTCCCCATTTTATTTTTAACTCATACCGTCATCGCCATCTACAACACCATCATCTTGAATGGCTTCATCCGTCTCTGCATTTTCTATATTATAATCTGGCATTGCGTCAGCAATAAGCTCTTTGTCTTCTTCGCTCATCTCAGCTTCAGGAAGATCTTTCTTCTCAGTTGCTGATGCGTCTGGATTCACACCTTCATAACCTTCATTTTCAAGTTTAGCTCTAGCTTCTTCATCGCTATAAGCGTCTACATCAAAATCAGGGTCTGGTTCATAATCCCATGGTTCTGTTTTCATTCTTACTTCTTCAACAGCATCACTGAGTTTGGTATAATAAACATCTACAAATCTCATGATCTGCTCATGAGTAATATCTGTATAGTTTAATCTACCATAGAATAAATCTAATAGAAATTGTTTAATATCAAGATAATCTCTGTTGTCCCTAAAATCAGCCATTATATTTGTGATGAAATTTTCATATGACTGAACGAAATAAGTCTGATCACTTGTGCGCATTTCATTACTAAATATAGTTCTAGTAATAGAAATACAATGTCTAAGTAATCTTGCTCCTTTAGCTCTTAGCACTGTAGCGTTCTCTAGACAAATTCTTAGAAAATCGGACCCCCATGGAATTTCATCTTCAGGAATATTTCTATTAATAATATGAGCCATAATACAGTACCTCCAAAAAATATTCTTTTAATATTTTGTAGAAAAAATAATAAATTAATATTAAACAGAGAGGAGTAGTAAAACACCCCTCTCTTTATGCTTATCATTGTAAATCTTTTAACCATATTGGCGAGCAATCATTCTTCATGCTATATTTAGCGATCTTCCCCATGATTTCTTCATCCACTATAGGAGCAGCTTCGTTTTCTGCTATATAAAACTCATACCATCTATTCCTACATAAGTAGTATGGTAAATCATCAGGCTGAACTTTGTCTTCTCCAAGCTCATCTTCTTTTAATTCAGTTATCACCTCAGTGACGATAAGAAGCAAGCCTTTGAGATTTTCTTTTGGATCAGTGCCTGAAGGATTTTTAGATAAGATAATTATATCGCCTACATCGAATAATGGAGTACTCATTTATTTACTTTCTCCTTAATTACTAATTGCGTAATAGTCTTTATTTTTATAAACTCTAGATTTTCTGCCTAAGTATGGCGTTCTAGTATAAGAGCTCTTAGTGAACTCATACCAAACCAAATTAGTTTGATATTTCTTAGCTAGATCTAAGCTATGCTGAGTACCAGTGCCATGACTTGCAGAATCTTTGAAACAAATAACCATTCTGTTTGGTTTTTGAGAGATAAATTTATGCATTTGCTCATTGCGTTTTAAGCCTGCTGTAGAGCCATATATAGTCCACGCTGCTGGAAAACCTTTAAGATTGTAGCCTCTATCAGCAGCATAGTTTTTAGCTATAGTATCTACACCAGCTTCTTCACCCTCAACAATGACAATCTTCTTATATTGCTCTTTAATCTCTTTAAGCTCTTCATCTAGTAAGCTATAGATTATATCTATGCGCTCTTGATCTAGAATTGTTTTACTTCCAGCAACGAGCAGATAGAAATATTCATTGTCTTCAAGAGCTTCTAATTTCTTAGCCTCAATCTCTTCCATAGAAAGTATAGCTTTCTTAGGAGCTAATTCTGGAGGGCCGTTATATAATTCAGGATCGTTAAGTACTTCTTCAGGCATTTCTTGCTCTGGCTCTTGTACCGATGTAATATTTTCTTCGTTCATTTTTATATTTGCCTCCTTTAATTATATTAGATTCTTCAATATTATGATCTAAGAATGCTTTATATTCTTCGTATGTAATTTCATTATTACAAAAGTCTAAATACGTAGCCTCATGAGCTATAGTAATACTATCCCATATATCCGGGCTCAATAAGTTAGCTTTGATTAATTCATTAAATATATGTACTAGCTTACGGCTATTCTTAAAAGCATCTGGATATATGATAGCCTCATAGTACCATATTGAGCAAATCTTATATTTCTCTATAAGAAAGTGTACTGGAGAAATATATGTCGGTATGCTATTAGAAAGCTCTGAAAATGAAATACCTTTTAGATCACATACATAGTCAGCTATAGCACGTTCATGCGACGGCACAGCCTCAATTATGGTTTTATTTGGCAGTATAATGGATTCATTATAACCTATCCAGCTTTTATCACCACCAGCGCCATGAAGTTTGATGAATTCTTGTATTTTCATTTTGTCTCCTTTAGAATAGTTATCGTTTTATAGATGCAATTATATTATATATAATCATTAAATAAATTGCTAGAGGGATATCCCTCTAGCAATTTAAATTATAGTTAGATTAAATAGATGCCTTGATCAAGAAGCTCTTTGATCTTCTTATCACTAAGGCCATTATTAGAACTAGTTACATTATCTATAAGCTCAACGCCGATATCCTTCTCTGCGTTATTTATAGCTTCATTAATAATATCTGTTCTATTTACATTATTATTGGTTTCAGCCATATTATCATCTTCCCCTTCAGAAGTAGTTGTTTTAGGCATTGGTATATTAAGACTTAGAGATTTTCTCTTTGGAATAATAGCGCTAGAAATAGCATTATTTTCAGTATAGTTAATAACACTAGTTGAAGTTTTATTATCTACATTGAAATTGACCTTGGAGAGATCTCCGATTTTAATATGGATATCAAATCCATAAGTCTCGAATAGTCTAGTGAAGAATCCGTTGGTTTTCCACATAACAAATGTAGTCGTATATCCATATTCATTTTTATATGGAAATTCTCCCATGAATTCCATATGCATTTCTTTAATCTCTTTAAGGAGTTTAGTTTCTTTTATAAAATGGCCATTAGTATACACAGGAGTTGTCTTATCATCTCTACAATTACTTAGAATTTCTTCAGATTGTAGATCTGGGAATGAAAATTCTGCATATAACGGCACATGATTCTCATATAATAATTCTTTGGCGCACGCAAATACGAAATATTTATTATTTCCAATAATATAATCATTGAGTTGTATGTCTGCGGTTCTGATTAGATGCTTATCAAGATGATGCATAAGCTGGTGTAGATCAGATTGATCATAATATTCACGTATGCGATTCATCTCACGTTTAAGCATTGTATCATCAACCACATGCCATGTATCAAATGGTTCTTTACTATATAACTCAGGATTATCTATAGTATGATTGACTAGCTGATAGGTCAAAGATCTCCATTTAGTTTTATCTTCTTCATTTTCAGCATCATCCAATACTGCAATGAAATTATCACTATATACGTTTACAATATTTATATTGGTAGAATCTATAGCTCTATGATAGATTATTTGGCCAAATATATCATGGAAAATACGTCCTGAAGAAGTATCCCCTTCAAATTTAGGAATTGTAACAGCAAAGATTTCTTCTCCATTATATACATCTATATATGGTAGATAATCTATAATTTTACGACCTTGGGAGTCGTATAATTCCTCAGCATCTAGAGTTAAATATTGTCGTACTAAAGTTTGTGGATCTATCAATACAATATCATAGATAACTTTACCGGTATCATCTACTCTAGCGTGTACGCTCTCTATATAATTGCCAAGACGATGAATATTTGCTATATCTAATGGACTTCCAGATATAACATTACTTTCGTCATACCATATATTTCTAATGATATTGTTTTGATCTATAATCTGAGCTTGATATGTAATCTCTCCAGATTCTTTATATTGATCTATAGAGCTTTTTATAGTATACCCATCTTTAGGTACTATGGCAACTATCTCGTTAAGATAAACAAGATTATGCTTTATATTGTAATATTGTAAACTATCTTCGTCTATGGTGCCCCAGTATACACCATTAACGAAATCAAGCTTAGTGTCTTCTACAAGAATTCTAAATCCTGTATCAGCAACAAATCTAAAGTTTCTAGGCTCTTCTATAGTTTCTATCCATTCATATTCTCTATCTTCAAGAGGTATCTCAACTCCGTTAATAGATTGTGATATAAGATCTAATTCTTGATTTATACGCTGAGAATAATCCCAATAGAATTTAAACGATTCTGCTACAGAGCCCTTTTCAAATAAAAGATTTCTAGGTTCAGTATAAAAATATAATAATGACGTAATATTCTTTTCTATATTTATAACTGGGGTGGCATCCAAAGCTGGAAGAATAAGAGTTCCAGTGTCTTTATCTTCTTCGTATAACTCATCTGTCTCATAATCATATATGAAAGTCTGATCTTGATAGTTGTAGCCAGAAGTAACCCAGAAATCTCTAACTATTTCATTTAATATAGCAATATGAGCTACATTAGCCCATACTTTATCTTCTTCTGTGTCTGTCATTTTGGCATAATAACCAAATACATTATCTAATTCTTCATACCCAATTGCAGAGTGGGTTCTAATAAAATTAACTAAAGAATCATATTTAGATATTTTATTCTCGTCCCTAAGATTATCAGAAACCTGTTTTATGTTTCCTACATTTATTGGTGTTACAGCTGGGTATTTTAATGTATTTATGTCTGTAGTAAATCTGACAGTATGTGAATCTATGTCAGCTATATCATTGTAAGGAATCTTCTTTCCGTTTACAAAGAATAAATATAAGTCTTTAGAAAGTGGAACATCTAGATCTGTTTTAAGATAATCTAAATAACCACTAGGTTTAACTTCACATCTAGGTTTATTATCTATATTAATATCCGTCATTTCATATGGCACATAGAATAGCTCTACCCTATCATTAGCATCAACAAACCGTGCTGTATATAAGTATAAACCATAGAACGGTCTAGTGTGTTTAGGAATAGTAACAAGATAAGAGTCTTGTTTCATCCTACGACCATTGATAAATAGAATGTATTGTCTTTGATTATCGCAATATCTAAATCTCTTGTCTAGAGCTATACGATAAGATTTTTTATCTACATAAAGCCGTTGATATACAAACTTATATTTAGACGTTGCTACAAAAGTATTCTCAAGCTGTTCTGTTGTATAGATTGCAGATAAATCTTCTCCAGTGAGCACATCTATTACATTAATATCATCTGTGGTTAACGTTATAGGCATATCAGTTCCACCTATTTGAATATCATGATATGTAGTGGAGTAATCTGACATATCTAGAGCATTTAATGGTTCATATCCATCTGTGATGTGATAGATAGCACTATTCTTGATAGCTAACGTATTATCTGTTTCATGACTAGAAATATTAAATGCTATATTTTCAGATGCTTCAGGAATTAAAGTTGGATATTGAATTAAATATTTAGGATAATGACAGAATATTTGTAACTCTTCTGGTCTTATGAAATTACTAAAAATATCTATATTGTAATAATTAGAATTCTCCTTGGATTGTGATAATAATGTATTATAAATCCATTCGGTAAATGAGAATCTAATCTCATTATTATTTACATTCTTAAAGTATAATACTTCTATTCTGTCTGATTCTTTGAAAGAAAAATCATCATCTACAGGAATAAAGAAAAAGTTTGCATATGCTATAGTCTTATAGTAATTCTCAAATAACTCGCCATTTAAGAATACCATCATGTATGTCTCATGGTTTTTATATTTCTTCCTAGGAATTTTTAAACCACGTTTAGACTGATACATGAACGTATAGACTAAGTTATCATTCGCTTGAGAACCAGTAAATTCTCTTGAATCTATGTATGTGGTATACGCACCATTTAAAAGCGATGGATTGTAATCTAATATAACATCTATAGCTTTCTTATTTGACTCCTCTATAGTAAGCTTTTTGTCTATAGTAAAATCAAATGGATCTAATGCTTTATGTACAAAATTGACTAGATCTGTATTTTGATCATTTAAATATACAATATAATCTGTTAATTTCGGAACAAATGCAAATTCTTTATCTAAGAAATAAGCATCTATATTTTTATATGCTAAGTTATCTGTCGTTATAGCATCTAGTGCAGTCTCAGTTTCATAATTATGATAGTATAAAACTTCAAGATATTTCTTAGCCTTATCATTCATATAAGACTTTAAGAAATTATCAGTATTACGAATAACATGAGCAGAGTGCTTATCATACACTCCGATAATAGACATTTTATGTTTATCAGGATTATCCATCATAATAATATTATTTATTGAAGTCATTATCTTGGCTTCAGATTTGAAATATCCGTTATCAAATACAAGATAATTTTCTCTAAATAATACATTGTTAATATCTGACAGGTCACAATAGATCAAATCATCCGATGAATCATGTATATGAACTTGAGTAGACTCATTGGTTATATAAACAGAATATTCTCCATTTTCTGTATCGTATAACCCGTCATTTGTAAAGCTTAGTTTTGTAAATTTATTATAGTGCTCAAGCTCCATATAATTTAAATAAGCGTATAAATCTTCAGATGTATAACTATCTCTATCTAAAGCATTAAACCTAGTTTGCTTTGTACTTAAAATAGATCCACCAGAATCACGCAAATATTTAAATACTGGTATATATCTTAGTTTCTTTATACGATCTTCAGAGAGTAGTCCTAAATGATATCTTTTTATTTGATAATACATCCAACCACCAACGTTTACAGGATACTGATTATACTTATATACAGTCTCCATCGTTGGTATATTTAAATACAATTCGTTATTTGAATCTATGTAACAATTATCTTGAAGATAATTTGTTAATGCTTCATAGTTAGCGTTAAATGAATAATCTGTTTCTTCTCCAATATACTCACACTTAAATGGCATGATGACAATATTAATCTCTTTATCGATTATATATTCTTTAGCGTACTTTTCACCATGGAGTACTATCCAAGATTCATCTGAATCATACACTATATCTATATCATCCCATTTAACAAATTTATGGTCAACGAATACCATCAATGGTTTCATTAAGCCTTGATAAACTAGCCTATCAAGTCTACCATAAAAACATTTTTTATTTATTCTATTGCTAAAAGAGTTATATGGTAAATTATCAACCTGAAGAATTCCAATTGCAGAGTCAGGATCATTTACACTGTATCTATGAGCATAATACTTTCCATCATATCTAAATTTATCTACAACGTTAATATTTGCTCTTCTATTAATTTGAAGCTTTAAAGACGTATCAGATTCTAGAAATTGAATATTAAACTTAGCTTCGTCAATACGACGTAAGAACTTAATGTAATTAAGATTAAGAACGTCATAGATTATTCTATCGTCATCTGTAATTGCATTAAGCCCCTCACCAAATTCTATATTAAATTTTGTGTGGGTCATAAGTTCATTGAATTTGACATTTTCTAGATTAAAGATATTATAGAAAACACGGCCATCTTCAGCAATAGCGTCTATCTGGTCTTCTCCAATCTCAACGTCAAATCCCTCATGCTCAATTCCTTCATGTGTGAACTTGTAATATTTGAGATTACCAAATACGTCTCTTATTATAGTTCCATCTTCAAGAATAGCAAATACTTCTCCATCACCGATTATATCAGCATAGCGTGTCTTAATTTGGTCTTTCTTAGACATATAATACACTTTAGCGTCGATAACGTCATTGTTTTTATATGTCGATGCTATATCTTCATTAATATAAATGGCTTTAATATTTTTAAAAACTTTTTTACCATCTAAAGTTATAGCATCTATACCATCTCGCTCGTCATACGTAGATAAATAGACTTGATTTATAGTATTAGTAATCACATATGGTACATGCCATTTCTGTGATTTTCTCAAACTAGATGCAGTATATGTATGCAACTGACTTAGATATCTAGCAATTGATTCGTTGCTCACATATTCAGCCAATTTTATACAACCTCCTCTGCAATCTCAAGAATACTCTTACAGAATTTCGATAAGCTTCTAGCACAGATCTTCTCTATAGTAATCTGGTTATCAATATATCCACCGATATAAGTATTAGTCATAACCATAGCAAATGCTGGGAAGTATTCCAATGCGAATATGGTTCCGGTACCAAATGACTTAATCCAAGTGCTTACTACAGCATCAATTTTAATATCCTTGAGATTAAACATGCGGCCAAGAGCTTTAATAAACGTATCGATATCCTGAAAATCTTCTTGCTTAAGCATAATATCTACAATCTTAGATTCAGAATCTTCTATATCAACTATACGCATTGCATAGTTTTTAATAGTTTTAAATTGAGACTCAGTATAGCTGTCTTTGCAAAGAAGATTTATTTGATAATACAATGCACAAGCATAATCAATTCTCTTCTTAATTTGCTGAACTGATGTTATCTTATAAATCCTATCAATGGCATAAGAAAGCATAGATACAAAACAACTACCGCCGTCTAGTATGATAGACGAATCCATCGTTAGTTTAGCTTCCCTAAGTTTAAATACAAAGTTCGTTATACCAGCAATGGTATAACTAATCAACCAATTTAATTCTTGACATTGATAAGCTCCCTTATCGTATTTTATATAATCAGTGGCATCTATAAAAACTTTATATTTTTTATCAGTTTTTACATCTTGTGCTACGAATACTCTAAACGCTTTAGGAAGCGATCTATCTCCAATACCAATAACCACATTATCTGATGTGATTACTTTAGCGAGTTTATCAGAAATTTTACGTCTTTTAACATCAAAAAGTATATCATCAAATTCAGATGACTTAGTATCTATACGATTAGCAGCCATGATAAACTTATACATGTCACGCCCATAATCTATAGACTTTTTATAAAGAAAGCTATCAGCATAGGTTTTTGCCATTGTATTTTTACCTCCTAAGCTCTTATAAATTATTCAAATGTTTCAGGGGTCTATTAATTATTAGATTTATAATAAATCGTTTACATCTAAAATAATAATATATAAAAGGAGAAATCAAGACATGGAAGAGCAGAAAAAAGAAAATATTCTAGAAGATATTTTTGAGCCGGTAAAGAATGATCCAAACTATGATGAGTTTATGAAAAACTTTAGACTCAATGCACCAGTGAAAAAAATCAATTTAGATGTAAATCAGCCTAATACTATCGTAGGGCTTTGGTTACTAGCAGATGAAAACTCTTTAAAAATTCTTAAAGAGAAAGCTGATATGAAAGACATAAATGATGATACAATCATAGCATTTACAAATCAGCATATCTTGGAGCTGTCTAATATTATATATGGAATGAGCTTGCTATTCGTTGAAAATAATATTTTACCAGCTGAAGATCTCATGAGATTTATATGTGGTTATCTTAATCTATTTAATAAAATTTCATCATACTCTATTTATAAAGAGTCTATAAAGCTTACAGATTATACAGAAAGAGAAAGAAATATTTTCTTTGCTGGGGCTAAACCCGGTAGCAGAACAGCAATAAATAAATTTTTAGAAATATTAAAGTATATAATATTTGTTCCTTACAATGAAATTGATGCTATAGGAAAAATGGCTATAGAGGAGTTTAAAAATTCACAAAAGGGTAATAACGAAAATGAAGGATGAGTTAATAGTTCTACTAGATGATGTTTTTAAAATAGATGATAGCATAAATTCAGATTACTTTTATAATGGTATAAGAGTACCAAGAGTAACGAAAATAATTTCAAGATGCATCCATAATGATAAATTGATGTATTGGGCTAATAATCTTGGCTTTAAACATCAATCTTATAATAAAGTATTATCACAAGCAGCAAATATCGGTACTGAATGCCATACATCTATAGACGCATTTTTAGATACTAACACCGACGTATCCCCAACTTTAGAAGAAAGCAAAAATGCTTACTGGTCATTTAGAAAATGGTTTGATGATATTTCTAGATTTTCTCAAGTACAAATAATATTCCATGAAAAAACTATAGTGTGTAAATATTTCGGTGGAACTTTAGATGGGTTATATAATATTGGAGGTAAGATATATTTAATAGATTACAAAACCAGTAATCATATAACGTTTAACTATTGTCTTCAATTAGCGGCATATATCTATATGCTAAGAACTGAGTGTAATATTTACCCTGACGGATGCGTTATATTACAGTTATCAAAAAACGACATAGGATACAATGAATATAGTCTAGATTTGCATAATCCATCAGATAAGCAATTTATGGATAATTGTGAAACTACATTCTTATCAATGGTTTACTATTTTTACAATTTATGTAATATAGAAAACCAGTTTAATGCATTAAACTGGAGGTCATAATGGAGCCTGTAAATATAATCCATAGTCTATGTATTAAGATAGGCGACTATCAAAATTTATATACCGGTAATTTCATCGGCAAATTTATATTAAAAAGAAAAATAAATAGGCTTATTAAAGAATTTCTTTCTAATGATATTTTTAGACAATCATCAGCTTTAGCTGGTGTATTGATAAGCTTGAACAGTAGTAATTCAAATATTTTACAAGAACGGTTAGATGGTAAAATTAGAATTTCTAAAGTATCTATAGAAATGAAAGTAAATGATGCTTTTGTAAGCTATATACCAAAAGAAGAATTATTTGAAGTGGATACCGCATATAATAGCGTAGGCGGAATAAAATTTAATTATAATAGATTTGGTTCTGGGTCTTCTAAAATAGATTCTATATGGCAATCTATGGTATTTGATATAGAAAGCACGTATTTAAATACGATATATATTATAGCAGACGTTCTTAATAACCCAGCGATAAAAAATGTACAAGATGATGGCATTGATCCATTCGTTAATTAAAAACACGAGATATACCGGATGAGGAGAACCTCATCCGGTATACGCGCACTTATATACTTAAAGGAGAAACAAAATGAATAAAAAACAGGATGCGAAGAATATAGTTATCGTTAAAGGCCCTGCAGCATAAGCCTTTACTTATAATGTTGATATAATTTATTTCACTTTGGGAGGCTTTAAAATATGCCAGATGAAGCCCATGATCGCAAGCAATTACATATATTTATAGATAATCCAAATAAATACGTAGCATTTTTACCTAACAACGGAAAGATTAATATATTATGCACTTATGATGCATTTGCTGATTGTATTACTAATAACGTTAAAATAATCTATACTACACAGCTGGCAGCGTTATCACATATATTTATCCGTATAGGATATGATATAACTCTTTATGATAATGATTTTGTAATAAACTTTGGAGAAGATTATTTAAATTCAATAAAAATTGGAGCGCCATCAGAATTTCATAATTTTTATTATATGCAAGATATGTATAGGATAGGTGAATTATATCAAATTGATGAATAGTTGTATATTATAACATTGGCTTACGAAAGGACGATTAAAATGACGAAAGTAGAAAACGGTTATTTTATTATCATTGAAGGTTGTGATGGTAGTGGAAAAACTACAGCAGCAAAAGCATTAGTTGAAAGGCTAAACAATAATGGCTACGATGCTATTTATGTTAGGGAGCCTGGAGGAATTCCAGAAGCTGAAAAAATAAGAGAGGTGGTTTTAAATAGCACACTAGACGCTAGACAATATACGTTATTATTTATGGCGTCTATGAGCTTAAATATACAGAGAATAGTTAAACCAGCGATTGCTAATAAAAAGATAGTTATTTGTGATAGGTTCATACGTAGTACATATATTTATCAGGATTTTTGTAATTATGATCCAGAAGATGAACACGATGAAGATTTCTGTGATCTTCATAAAGTATTTAAAGATCTTGTTGAATTTGCTACATTTGGCACAATGCCAGATCTAGAATTTGTTCTAGACACCAGTGCTGAAGTTGCATGGGATAGAATACAAGCAAGAAATAAAAACACAGATGTTTTTGAAATGCTAGGATACAATCATCATAGAGATATATGTGAAAAATATATGTCTATTAAAGATAGTAATATTTACCCGTCAAATTATATCACAGACGTTGAGCATGTGCTCACGGATTATCTGAATATAGAAGCTGTATCAGAATTATTATACAAAAAGCTAGTACATTACTTAGATATCTATGAGGGTAATACTAGTGATATAGAAGCGGAACAATTTTATGATAAAAAATATAAAGTACCAGATTTAAAAATTATGACAGATGATATTCAAAAGGAGAAAAATATTTAGCCATGAAAGTGACAGATTTTATATTAGTAGCGGTTAAAATACTACTCTTTTTCGTTAGTATGTCATCTATTGCTTCATCATTAATCTTCTTACATTTATTAGTTAAAGATAGTGAGGAGTTAGGTAAAGAATGCAAACTCTATATAAAATTATCAGCATTTCTGATATTCATTTTGGGGCTACTGATGCTCTTTATATGTATAACAATTTAATTTCACAATTTATTGAAAAAATAAAATATTTAGATTTTGATATTGTAGCTATATGTGGAGATTTGTTTGATTCAAAATTTATGGCTAACAATCCAATCATTGGCTATGTATTATCTTTTATGGATAACCTAATAAATTTGTGTAGAATAAAAAATGCTAGCTTAATTATTATAGATGGGACTCAAAGTCATGATAATGGGCAATTAAGTTTATTTTATCATTATTTATCAGATCCAACTATAGATCTCCGGATCGTAGAGAAAATGCAATTTGAATATGTTAAAGGCCTAAGAATTTTATGTATCCCAGAGAGATATGGAATACCAGAAGAAGAGTATAATAAGTTCTTATTCGACTCTGGTAATTATGATTTATGTCTTCTGCATGGTACTTATAAAGGCTCTTTTAAAGGTTCAGAAATAGCAACCTTAAAAAGTAATCATGCTCCAATATTTTCTATGAATATGTTTAGCAATTGTGCTGGACCAATACTAATGGGGCATTATCATAAAAACATGTGTTATGATACATATGCTTATTATAATGGATCAGCATTTAGATTTGCTTTTGGAGAAGAAAACGAAAAGGGCTTTTTGATAACTCTATATAATAATTACACGAGATATCATTATACAGAGTTGATACCAATAAAAAGTCACACATATGTTACTATTAATATTAACGACTTATTAAACGATGATCCAAGAAAAATAATCGATTTCATTAAGTCGTATAAAGAATCTCATAATATTGATTACATCAGAGTACAGTTTAACAATGCTAATGAAAATATGAATATAGTCAGATCATATTTTCGCAATAACTCAACAGTTGTTTTACAAGAGCTAGATAAGAAAACTAGACAGCTAGAACAAATAGATCAAACTGTGCTTGAGCAAAATGCTCAGTATTCTTATATACTAGATAACTCTATAGGAGATTATGATAAGTTTGTTATGTATATGAATCAATGCGAGGGCTCTGATTTTATCTCCGTAGAAGAGCTTATAAATTTATTAGAAGGGTGCACATAATGGAAGAAGAGAAAAAATATACACGAATTGAAGATATTCAAGAAGTGACTTACGAAGACACAAGGCTACTAAACTTAGTATATTTAAATATATTTAACGAGATTGATGTCATATATAGTCTAATAATGTCATTTGCAATATTATTAAGTATATATTTAATTCCGTTCCTGTTGTTATATATGTTTTTAGGCGTAAAATTTTTAAGTTACTCGATCATTGTGCTGGCATTTATACCAATAATAATTATAACAGCAAGATCATGGAGAAGTTATATATTGAATTTGAAATCTAAAGAGCTCGCTAGAGATAAGCATGATCTAGCTGTTAGTTATTTTATGCTTACTAAAGAATATGAGCAAGATGAATGGATACGAAATAAGATATTTGAAACTAAAATAAAGCCATTTATAGCTTAATATGATATAAATTAGTAGTTAATCTTGGTTAATTTATCCCAAGACATTTAAGTACTAAAAGTCTTAAGGGAGAAAAATATAAATGGAAGATCGAAGAGATAAATATCGAATCAAAACACAACAGCACAACGATGACAATGTAAAAATAGATATAAAATTTGACATAACTGAATTGGATCTATTATGTGCATATATTGTCAGTGACAATAGATCCATTAAACGTGGCAATGTTGTAAATCTAAAAAGAGTTCTTGATATTATGAATATGGCAGTGTATGGTAATGATCAAGAATCTCTATCTAGATTAGCATTTATCAATAAAGGCATAGATGCAAGATTAAACCATAACTTAAATGACAGCTTTATGATTCTAAAAGAAATCACTGGTGGTATGGGTAACACATCAGATGTTACTTTTAGAGAATTAAATAATACAGAAATAGATTGGGTAAACCAATCTATGAGTGAGATAATTAAGTATTCTCACATTGAAGCTCAAGCAGATACAGGATTACAGCTATTAACTAAATTAAAATCAACTGATTATACTAACAGAGCTGGTATAGTAAACGATATAGAAAATTGGTTATCAGAAACTCAAAATCTATTTCGTAAAGCTAAAGTTGATAATTCAGAAAATCTGTCATTTTCATTAGCTGGAGATGACTATATACAATCTATAGTAGAAACTTATAGGCATATTACATCACCATCTAATAATTTAGTATTTGGTACTCAAGCATTAAATTTACTCACCGGCGGTGGATTACAAAATACAAGAGTATATGTATTATTTGGTCTTCCTGGTGAGGGTAAATCATCGACAATGCTAGATATGGCAATACAGATAAAAAAATATAACGCCAATTATAAATGTAAAGATCCAACTAAGAGACCATGCGTGGTTGTATTAGTGATGGAAAATGACGTTAGAGAAACAGTGCAGCGCATATTCAGCATGACAACTGGACATGATATGTCAGAGTTTTCTGAAGATGAAGCTTTGAATATAATGATGAAAGACGGTCTTCATCTTTCAGAACAAGATCCTATAGATTTGATTATAAGATATAAGCCGAATATGTCTGTAGATACATCTTATCTATATACACTGGTTGATGACTTGGAAGATGAGGGCTATGAAGTAATATGTCTATTTCAAGATTATCTTAAGAGAATTAAATCTATAGAGCCAGCTTATAATTCTGATTTAAGGTTACAGCTTGGTTCTGTTGTAAATGAATTTAAAACGTTTGCTACATTAAAGAATATTCCTGTAGTAACAGCGTCTCAGTTAAATAGAAATGCAACTAGTTCTATTGATAGTGCACGAATAAAAAATAAATCTGAGCTAGTTCGTCTTATTGGCAGAGCTAATGTTGGTGATTCAAATCTTATATTGGAGAATGCAGATTGGATAGCACTTATAGCTCCAGAAGATGATAAAGTATCTGGAGCAAGATATCTCGGAATACAGCGTGTAAAATCAAGATATTATATCCAATCTGGCACTCATTTTGCATATATACCTTACATAGGAAATTCCATTAAATTTCAAGAGGATTTCTATGATCCGGTGCCATGTCATAAAACTTCTATGATAGATGAAAGAATGCCAAATGGTATGAGTACTAATATGATAGGAGCTCCAAATGAGATTAAGAATATAACAGAAATGGATGACGTTAAGCTAGAAAATGCAATGGATAATATATTTGCTGGGTCTATAATGGCAGCTAGAAATTTCGGCATATATAATCAATACTATGTAAATCCATGCACTGGAACCATGTATAAGAAACTACATAAAAAAGAAACAATGATCGAATTAGTTTAAATACTCCGGTGGGCATAAAAGCCCACCGGAAATATTTTACATTACGGTTAAATTTTTGTTGTATCTTTGTATAGCCACATGATTAGCATTATAAATATAATTACACAGTTGTTGCATTTGCTGTCTTCTTGGTAATAGTATAACTGATTTATTGAATTGCTTGACAGAATACATATCGTTTATGATTAGAATTATATAATAAAGCTCTCCATTATTATATAGCGTATCACATAAAAGCTTAGGTCTATACATATACATGTACATATCTTTATCAGTCAAAGAAACTGTAACACAGAATTCATTTCTGATCTCATCTATATAATCAGATACTACATTATATGCGGAATAATGAAACTCTCTACTTAATTCCGGATATTGAATCTTATCTACAAAAGACAGATTTTTATAGTTCATTATATCATCAGACTGACAGGCTATGAATTGTTCTATAGTGTAAGTCTCTTGAGAATCTTGATATACATAATCTAGTGCAGCCATATATAAATATCACCTCCAATATATAAAAATTTAATTATTTATATTAGGATATGCTGACATATAGCTCATATTATTTTGAATAGCAACGTTTAACAAATCTACAATAGTATGCATCATGGCGTTATACATTGGAACTCTCGGATGACCAGATACAAGATTATCTAACCACCAAGAAGATTCTTTATAAGAAACGTTTCTCCAATCAATTAATAAACAACCATATTTCTCAGCAATATTCACTACAGCATCCTGATATGGAGTATATCTATCGCTAATCCTCATAGGTGTTATATAACATATAGCAGCATTCGGGCTCTTGCTTATAATAGCATCCCTTATACGCTTCATATTACCATAGAACGTGTCAGGAGGATCAGAAGAATCTAGATCAGCTATATCACCAACTGCAACGTTTCTATCATCTGGATTGCTATCGTTAATTCCAAGAGCTACGAAATATAAATTACAAGCAACGCCGCTCTGTAAGGCTGATAATCCAGCACTGTTACTAAGCCATGTACGTGTAGTTAATCCGCCTCTAGAAAAATTATAACCAGTGCAGCCATATTCTCTAGCCATCATTTGAAGCCATGAGTATTCATAAGCGGCACCTTCTTCACCGCTTATACCACTTGCAAAGCTATCTCCAACAACGGCTATTTTAGAAAACATAGAGGGAGTAATTTTTATATCTCCAGATGCCGCTTGTTGTTGAGATAAACCATCTAATTTACTTTTAACAGTTTTCAAATCTATTGGTAACTGAAGAGAGCCATCATCGTTAAGAGGGTTGCCAGTTATCGAAGCTAACTTTGCTCTTGTACTTGTATCTTCTTTTTTAAGATTCTCTATCTGTGCTTGAGTATCAGCGTTACCTTCAACAAGAGCATTAGTAGTATTAGCAATCTCTGACCTTACTCCTGTAATACGAGTATTGATTTCAGATTTTAATATCTCAAGTCTATTAAGAGTTGATTCTCTTAATGTGCTAATATTTTCATTTAATCTTTCAACCATATCAGAATTATTATTTTCCATATTTAAACGTATGGAATCTATCTGACCTTGAAGATTGGCTGACAAAGCATCAATACCATTATTAAGATTATCATCAAGAGAGTTTAATTCGTTTTCAAGAGTGTTTAATACTCTATCATCGCCCTCAAGAATTTGTGATTCTACATTTTTTATTCTAGCTTCTATATTCTCATTTATTGCTTTTACTTCATCTTCAATGCGCTCTTTAAATTTATTCTCTAAATTTAAAAATTTAGAATTAGCTTCAAGACGATTGTTCGTTATTGTTGTATTTAAAGTTTCTACTTCAGAGTCTATTCTGCCATTTATTGTAGTAGATAAATTGCTTATAGAGTTTGACAATGCTGAAGACTCTTGTGATATTCTCTGAGTTAGCTGATTAGTTTGTTGAGTTTGTGAAGCATTAAAATCTAATACTACTGTATTAATTTTAGCATCTAATTCACTTCTATGCTTCTGTACTAGCGCTGTTAACGATTCCATTTCTTCATTTACTTTTTGCACCATCAGATTATAATTATTTCTAATAGCATTATTTAAAGAAAGTTCTTTGGAATCTATTGTAGCATTAACAGTTTGTATTTTTGAATCTATACTAGAATTAACTTGAGCTATCTTATTATCTACTTGAGTGCTTAATGTATTTATATTACTATTTATAGTCTGTATTAATTGATTCTTTTGTGCTGAAAGATCTGATTTTAATTGAGTTTCTTTAGTATTAATTGTACTATTTAATGCTGCTGTGGTTTGCTCTATAGTAGTATTAACCTGAGCTATAGAAGTGTTTATATAATTATTAATAGTATTTACTTCTGTAGTGATTCTATTATTTATTGTAGATCCTTGAGTATCAATTCTGCCATTTACAGTCTCTATAGCAGAAGTCATAGTGTCACTTAGGTCTTCTACTTTTTCATCGATGTAGTCTCTAACAACATCGTCTCTTGTATTTAATTGACTTTGTATAGTGTCTATACTATCTGATAATGAATTAACTTCTGTATCTATTCTGGTATTAATAGAGCTTACAGACTGTGCTAAATCTGACTTTACATTTTCTAAAGCTGCGTCGTTAGATTCTATGTAATTATCTAGATTAGTACTTATAGTTTCCGTAGTCTGATCTAGAGCATCTAATCTCCCTATAGTAGAATTATAATGTGCTAGTTCTACATCAGACAAATCAGATATAGATACTGTGAGCGTAGTAGTATTATCATCTATTTTCTTATCCAATTCAGTATCTTTTTTGTTTAACTTTTCAATTTCTGTATCGACTTTAGCATCTAGAGTATCTATCTTAGTATCTAAAGTACTATAATTTTCATCTACCTTAAGAGATAAAGCATATGCAGATTGTATAATGCTATTATCATTCTCAAACATTAAATCTCTAAGACCATCTACGGTCTCATTTATATATTTATCATTATCTATTACTTTTTTATTTACTTTAGAGATTAAATCAGCGACGAACACAAATCGCTGTTCAGATTCTGTTTTATTGCTTTCTATCTCATTATCTAACGATTCAACGCTATCGTCTAATCTATTTATTTCCGTATCAAATTTAGAAACTACTTTATCAACCTCAGTATCTAGCTTAGAGTTTACTTCACTTATAGACGTATCTAGTCTATCCAATCCAGCATCGACTTTACCGTCTAATCTGCTTACTTCTGTATCTATCTTAGTATCTAATCTAGATATTTCAGCTCCAACTTTAGAATCCAACATACCGATAGATTCTAAATTTGCTTTAATTTTCTCTGTAGCTTCTTCTATACTAGATTCCAATTGATCTTTTATCTCTTGATGCTTGCCATCTGTATATTGCTTACTAGATGATAGAGTCTGTTCTGCTGTTGATACTATAGTTTGATTTAGAGTCTCTACAGATTCATCTACCTTATCAGATAGATTTGATATAGATTCTTCTATATCACTAACCTTACCATCTGTATATTCTCTAAGCTTTTCTATTTTTCTAGCATTCTCAGCTATCTCATCAGAAAAATCATATTCTTCTTCTATTTTATCTATTTTTGTTGATAAAGTATCTATTCTGATTCCAAGAGCAGCATCTTTATTATCAGTATAAGTTTTTAAATCAGATATAGATTCATCTATACCTAACTTTATAGTATTCATTTCATCTGATAATTCTGATGCTGTAGATTGTATTTTATCATCTAGAGATTTTACTTCTGTTGTAATTCTTCTATTTACAGTATCATCTAAGCTATCTATTTTTCGTTGAACAGAAAGCGATAGTGCGTTTATAGCACTATCTAATGTACTGTAATTATCACCTAAAACTTGCTGTAAAGATGTATACTTTGCATTGTAATCGCCTCTAATTTTAGCGTCTTCTTCATCTGAATAATTGATTATTTTTTGCTCTCGTTCATCGAGATTTATTATCTTAATAACCCATTTTGAAATTATACTGGTGACATTTTTCGTAGATCCATCATATCGACCAATTATATGACCATCGTTAACATTAGCCCCCACAAAAGCAACTAAGAATTTAGTGCCTTTAGGGATAGTTTCTGACCCATAATCGAATGTATATTCTAGTGGAATAAACAGCTCTATATAATTATCGATATTAACAGTTGAAGATCCTAAATTACCATTACGTCTGTTAATGATATTAGAGTTAGAGGAATTAACCCTAGCAACGACATCTTGAGTCATTATTATGGGGATTTTAAATTTTCCATTACCTGGCTCAAATGCATTAACAGCTTCTTGTAATATAGCAACCTCAATCCGCATATTATCTACGTCTAGGTAAGTCGAATTCATAATTTAATAACCCCCTAAACTTTAAAATAAACGTATATTATAATTATGTGCGCAGGTGAAAAACTAGCACTAAATTTTTAAGGGAGGATAAATTCAAATGCAAAATTTTTATCATGACGAATTCGAGCGTAGACGAATGGAAATTATACGACAAAATATGTATTATGGGGCTCCATTTGTATTTAGAAAACTTACTAAAGAAGAAATGTTTCACCAAGCTAAATTAGACTTTAACGATATCACGTTAAGGGAATTTAAATTGGGCTTGGATGACAACGATCACGTGTATGATAAAGAAACAGACACGTTGTATCAAATATCAGAAAGATTTATAAAATATTCTGAAGAAGAAATTCCGCTTTTACATGCTAACGAGATTGATTTAAACGTAATAGAGAATCCTAGATTAATGGAGATTCTATTTGGAATGTGGGCAACTAAGTGGGAAAAGAGAAATAATGCAAAGGTAACAGCTTATTATCAATCTGCAATACGTGGATCTAAGCGAGGTTTCTTTGTTATGACATATCTATCCGATGGGATTAACAAAGAATTCTCATCCAATGTATTTGTAAATGAGTCTTTAAGAATTTTTAATCTAGTATGTAAGCTTAATCATACAGAGCATCTTTATGATGAAGATACTTTAAAAAGACTAGATATAGAAATCATTCGTAAAGGACAAAAGTAATATGATATTAAATCAGGGACAAACCTATATAGTATCAGAAGCAGTTAACTGGTTTAAATATTCAGATTCTATGCTATTTCAATACGATGGTCCTCCAGGTAGTGGAAAGTCTATCGTATTAAATGCTATAGTTAGAGAATTAGGTTTAGATATCTATACTGAAATAGCGCCTATGAGTTTTATAGGAGCAGCAAGTCTAGTAATGAGGACTAAAGGATTATATACAGCTCGAACAGCTCATTCATGGTGTTATGATATAGTAGAACAGCCAAGAAAAGACGAAAACGGAGAAGTTTGTAGAGATTCATATGGAAATATTATTATGTATTCTACATTCTATCCTAAAAAGAAATTACCTGATTCTATTAAGCTAATAATCATCGATGAGGCATATTGTATGCCTCTAAGTATGAGACCTACAATAGAAAAATTTGGTATCAAAGTATTGGCTTGCGGTGACCAAAATCAGTTACCGCCAGTTAAAGATAAACCAGCTTATCTTGTAGATGGGTATATTTATCATCTTACAGAAATTATGAGACAAACTGGAGTAGAAGATATATCTTTTATAGCCAACAGAGCGATGAGAGGATTGCCGTTATTAAACGGATACTATGGTCATTCTATGGTTATAGATAGAGAAGATCTGACTGATAGTATGCTTATGTGGGCAGATGTAGTTATCTGTTGTACTAACCAAACAAGAGATAAGATAAACAACCACATTCGTTTTATCAAGGGATATTCTGGTGTATTGCCAAATTATGGAGAACGGTTAGTCTGTAGAAACAATCAATGGACAGATGGAGTTCCAGATAATTTTGGTAATGAGATATTTTTGGTTAATGGTTTAATTGGTACTGTAGAAAATCAACCTGGAGTAGAATCATTTGACGGTAAAAAGAAAACATTCATTGTTTCATTTAGACCAGACTTAGCTCCAGAATGTTTATTTACAGTAGATGCCAATTATGACTATATAACAGCAGACAACAAGATGAGACAGCTAATCAAAAAAGACAAATATGAAATGGGAACAATGTTTGAATTTGCATATGCTATAACATGTCATATATCACAGGGTTCTCAATTTCATAAAGTAATTTACATAGAAGAAAGCATGGGAGGGAATATTCAATCATGCTTAAATCTTGTTGGTCCTACAAGAGCGGATCAACAACTAATCTATGTGAAAAATAACTATAAGCCATGGAAAGATTATAATGACCCAGTTCAGTATAATCTCTCTAATTATGAGCGTATTAACAAAGTCAAGGAAAGAAGTAATAAATGGTTTAAGGAGGAAAACACAAATGGCAGAAGAAAAAACTACTACTGATGCGAAGGAATTTAACAATGATAGCACTCAGTCGCAATATAAATTTAAGAGTGAGTATATTGCAAAGCTATTCGACTATGCTATGAATACCATGGAAGGCTATAATAATACGATAGATGGCTGGGTCAAACGTATTGAATCTGGAGAGATGAGCATTAAAGATACTCTATTACTTGCTATCAAGGTCGGATGGGGTTCTGCATTATGTGCAATGGACTGGTCTCTAGCAGAGGTTAAAAAGAAGGCCGCTAATAAAGAGGAGGAAACGTCAAATGAATGAGTATAAATTCAACAATCTGTTTCTTAAAAAGCTATACGATGATGCACCGGATTTAATAGCTAAGAGTGATGTTTTAAAGTCATTTATTTCTGAGGCTGAAGAGGATTTATCCAAGGGCGCTAACCTTAAAGACACATTGATGTCTGTTCTTATAGCTGGATACTGTGCAGCGTTTGTTAAATTGGATGCTGCATACGGTAATATTACTAAAAATGACAAAGATCAAAGTGATAAATAATTATATATAATATTATTGTAGCACTTAACTACCGCTACAATAATTTATTCAAAAGGAGAAACAAACAAATGAAGAAAGAAATGTTTATTCTGGTAGACACTTTAAATGAATTTAGCAAAGAATTTGAAGGGTCTGACTACAAAACAGAAAAAGAAAACACTGTTGGAGATTTTCCTGACGTAGATGAATACGATTTAGGATATGCTAACGGCTACACTAAAGCAGTCTATAAGACCGCTAAGATGATTGCGTTTGATGAGGTTGCAGAGTTTACAGAACTTATCTCTAATGAAGCTAGCCCGTTAGATGTAGTTACTGTAAATAGCAGCTTCAGCAGCAGCACAGATGAAACAGATGCGGAAGTGGATGATGACGAAGAATATGAAGGAGAGCTTGATATCATAGAGGAGGACGATTAATATGGCAGCGAAAGTAAAAATGTATGATGTCGTCAATCCAGATGCTGATATCGAGTACGATAAAAAAGTTCAAGAGAAGAGTCCTGAACTGAAATATTATCTTATCTGTATCGCAGCAAAATTTGGTTATGGCGACGATATGTGGAATATTGTCCAAGGTAGATCAGAAGCTTACAACTATATCATCGAGAATATCGAGATGATTAATCTTGATGATAGCTTTATTTTGGTTGAGGGCTTAGGTTTAGAGCACCGTAAATCAATATACGCATTCTGTAAGTATGCACAGCAGTTCTTCGAGAATGCGTTTGATATCGATGACTATATTAAAGGCGACTGGGATGAAAGGGATTACCAGCTTAGGAATAATATAGATCCCACGTTTAATAGCACACAAAAAGTATCAATGCAAGATATTATGAATGGAACCACTTCATTTGATTAATAGGGGGGTGATTTAGTTGGCTCAGAAACAACGAATGTCGTATTTCGGAGAAATACGACAGCGTTATAATGATCCAGGATTCTTCAATAACAACGGAAATAGACCTGACGTTATTGATGACATCAGAAGAAACGTCCGTAGAATTATTAAAGACGTAGCCAATGGTAACATAGTACAAGAAGATTATATGTATTTTCAATCAGCTATATTGCTGAATATATGTATGGAAGTATGCAATGAAAACATTAGCATGCTTAATACAGAAACAACAGCGCTGACTTATTATATCAATTCTGTACTCATGAGAAACTTCCAGCCAAATTATGTAAATGGCCAATCAGAGCATACAAATGCAGCAAAATTGTATGCAGAGGCATCTACTAAACTTGGAATTTGGGTGGCAGCTAAAAATTGTTTTGAGGGAATCATGAGAGGTTATGATGCATTTCAGTCTCTTGCTCCTCTGATTCAATTGAAGCCACAGATAAATTCAAATCTTTAATGCTCTTGACATGATAGTAATTTCTAGCTCTGGGAATACAATGTTCCCAGAGCAGCTTTACTAACATATGAAAGGAGCATATTATGGATAGCATAGAACGAATCATACAGATGAGAACAGCACTTAAGGGTGATAAAAATATCCCACTGCTGGCTCATTGTGAAACCGGTAACGTTGTCATTTCAGAGATGAATGCTCTGTCATTCACAAAATGGGATGACACAAACGGAATACTATATTCTTTTAGACTAAAAAATTTAACAAATACAGTTTCTCCATCTAATCTTTCTAATGAAATTGAAGTAATTGGAGTACCATATGATCATTTAAGTACTCTAGAAACAATTCATATGACATTAGATGATCTAGATGGCGTATTCACATCGATGGAATCTACAGGTATTGAATTTAAATCTGGATTTAAAGACTCCATCAAGTACGTATTCAAAGAAGCTCTACATCCAGATCGCTGGTCGTTAAATCAGTCTGATATTAACGCTATGCATGGTGTAGAAATTCTTAATACTAAGAACGATTATTATAGAGGCAGATTCGCCGAGCCGTTTAAAGAGACTAGGGAGAAAGCCGAATATAATAAAGCGATCGAGAATAAGAGGGCTGCTGGAGAAGATCCGACTAAAGATAAAGTTCCATTATCAGAAAGAGTCAAGTCTCCAGTCAATCATCCAAATGGAGATGGATCAGCAAATGGTTAAAAATTATATTTTTACAGCTGATCAAACAAAAATATAATCGTATATTATATATTAGAGTAGGCGCAAGCCTATTCTAATATATATTATCCATATTCATATATATTTAAGGAGGAGAAAATAATGGATATGAATCAACAGGCTTATTATGGAAACCCCTATCAGCAGCAGCCGTTTGGATTTGGCGGTTATTATTATGATCCGTCTAATCCATATTTAAATGGAGGTTTTCAGTCACAGCCAATGTATTTTAACAATCAGCAGATGCCTCAGATGAGCTCTTCTCTTACGGATGAAGAGATCCAGAGGCTTAGACAAGAACGTCCTGGAAGCAACGTGCTCAATCTTAGCATTGATCCGAATACTGTGTTGAGGTCTATGTGCAATCACCGCGATAAGGGACAGGATGTTGTTCAAATCAAATCAGACGGCTCCGGTGAAGTGTATTGCCCGATCTGTGGTAATTCCTGGAGCATGGAAGAGATGACCAAAGAAGAACTGCAAGAACTTGTACAGAAATTGATAGCTCAGATGCAGATTGCAAAATGGGCTGGAAATATTCCCAATAATGTATTAAGGGATTATTTCACAATTATGCCGCTTCTAGAAAAATTCCCGGATCTCTGGGAGTATTCTATGAAGAACTTTAACAAGATGATGAGTGCGAACGGCATGTATTATGCTACAGATGCTATGCCATATGCACAGTATAACGCCATGTTCCCGGGCGGATCAATGGCATACAATGTGACTGCAAATCCGTATCAGCAGGCTTATTATAATCAGCCCATGCAGCAGCAGACGGTGCAGTTTAATACTCCTTATCAGCCCAATATGAATATGGGTCAGATGCCAGTAAATGGACAGGCAGCTAATCCGGCTGTAAATCCGATGCAGGCTCAGGGATTCAATCAACCATTCAATCCTCAGTTCGCAAATCAACAGAACATGATGATGTATAATCAGCAGATGATGCAGCCAAACATGTATCAGCAGCCGTATATGAATCAACCCAATGCTGGCCAGACCTATCAGCCGAATTTTGGAGTAGCTCAGCCTCAGCAGCAGGCAGCGCAACAGCAGCCCACTCAGCAGCAACAGGCAGCTCCGGTAACGACTGAAACAAAGGTAGAGCTTTAAAGAAAATAAGATAACTATATAACAACTAATTAGGGGCCCATGGGAGAAGTCCCATGGGCTTTAAAGTTGTTTTAATTAATTTTTAAACTCATATTTAACCATAGGAGTAAATCTTATTTAGGAGGTTTAAAATGAATGGCTAAAGATGAAAAAATAAATAAACAAGCAGAAATTAAAGTTATTCAAGATCCAGTAGAAGCTGTTAGAAAACTTCCGGATGTCTACTTGGGGTCCCTGGGTGGACCCGGATTCCTTAACATGTACCGAGAAATTGTACAAAACTCATTGGATGAAATTGTCAAAGGCAATACTCTTGACAAAAACATTATCATTAGTTACGATGCTAGAAATCATACTGTAATTGTAGAAGATAATGGTCAAGGTATAGATTTAAATATGCTTATACCAGTATTTTCTATATTACATTCTTCAAGCAATTATGACAAAAAAGAAGGTAGCGGTAACTACAGTAGCGGTAAAAACGGTATGGGTGCTACAATTACAAACTTCTTATCGAAGTTCTTTGTAGTCGAATCATATCGTATGGATGGCACTGCTGCTAAAGTAGAATTTGAAGAAGGTCGTATAAATTCCAAAGGTTTACAGAAAATAAAGAAACCACCAGTTGGAAAACACGGTCTTATAACTAGCTTTGCTCCATCTGAAATGATGGGAGATATTGATGTCACAGATATTCAGATAGAAGAACTTACTTGGAAACTGTGTCATTTGTCTTCTATAGGAACAAAAATAACTCTAAATATGATTACTCCTACAGGAATGAAGAGAAAATCTATTATAGAGAATAAGCATGGTATCTTTGATATGCTTCCTGGAATATGCGAGAAGCCATTATTCGATCCTATTTATTACGCGATTGATAATGGCACTATGGCTGTAGAGTGTTTACTTACATACGATCTTAAGAATATGGATGACCCAGAAATTTTATCATTTGCTAATATGTGCCCTACCATTTCAGGTACACATGTAGATGGTTTCTTAGACGGATTAATTAAATATTTTAGAGATTATATGAACAAAATCTATCTAGCAAATAATAATAAACTTCAAGTCAATGCCCAAGATATACGTACAGGTCTTAGAGCTATAGTTAATATAAAACATCTGTATCCGCTGTTCACAGGTCAATCGAAAGGTATCTTCTCAAAGGAGGATATCAAACCTTTCATTAATGCTGAGACTACAGAAGCATTAAATGAATGGACTAAGAAAGCTCCTGGAGATTTACAGAAAGTAAGCAAATATTTTAAAGATGTTTGTGAAATCAGGATGAAGCAAGATGGCCAAAAGATCAAAATGCAGGGTTCATATATTCAATCAGCTATATCTGATTTACCTGCAAAATATAAGAAACCAAATGGTCATAAAGATATAGAGGTAATAATTTGCGAGGGTTAAGCGATAGCCCATTCACTATAGTGATATAGTGTCTAAATCTTTTTGAATTGCTGGAAAAGGCTAAAGCTTTCATGCCTATTATATAGGAGATGAAAATCAGAAACAAGTTGAGAGATGGCTCATGGTGAAATAAAAGCTCGAAAGAGTCCTAAAAGCTATAAACAATGTCTAATCAGCAGCTAAGTAATTTTATATGCCATTATCTCTTTTAAAGAAATGGAGATAAGTATGAATTTAAAGCATGATGTGCAAGTAGGCGATACTTTTAGTACTAATGCATATGGCGAAATTAAAATTTTAGAAGATCTTGGCTTTGAATCTTTTGAAGATAGAAGGCATAGATACAAAATACAATTTTTAAAAACTAGCCATATCAGAATTGCTAGAAGGGATGCAATCATAGCCGGAGAGGTAAAAGATCTTGTACCAGATATTAATTTTGAATTAATTAGAGACTCTTATAAATGCGGAAAGTATCAAATCATAGAATACATGGGGTTAATAAATGCAAGGCAGTATGTAAAAATAGTATTTTTAGATTCCACTGCAGAATCTATAGTATTACTTTCTACAGCCGAATCAGGAAAAGTGCACGATCCCATGTTTGGGTTTAATCCAAACAAAATATTTCAATCAAATAAATCAGGCCCATTTAAGATGATTGATTATTTGGGTAAGGTTAAAGGGCATGCATTTGTAACTATATTATTCTTGAACACAGGAACGATTAGAGATGTACAAATGTATAACGCTCTAGATGGAAAAGTATCAGATCCAGCATTAAATAGAAAAATTAGTGACGATTTTTCTATTGACAGATTTGATAATTATGAACTTTACTTAAATAAGAAACTTAAAAGCGTACATGATAAAATGATTAAAAGATGTTATAATACTAATATCCCAGAATATCAGTATTATGGCTTGCTTTGAATTAAAGTATGTGATAGATGGTTAGAGAGTTTTGACAACTTTTTAGAAGATGCAAAACGACTACCTGGTTATGATAAATACTATAATAGACCCTATTTATATGAACTTGATAAGGATTACTTGCAATTTAATATTCCTAAAAAGTTAAGAGTTTATTCTCCTACGACTTGTATGTTTTTATATAAACAGGATAATATTAACTTAAAGAGTATTGAATATAAGAGAGAACATAATCCAGGAGCATTATTTGGAGTTTCTATTAATTCAGCTGGAAATTATCAAGCTAGTATAGTAGTACAAGGAAACTATGTATATCTTGGAGTCTATGATAATATCATAGCAGCTGCAAATATGTTTAATATGGCATTTGATTGGTATCACGACTATGAATTAGTCGCTTTACATAACGATGTTCCAGTCATGGATTTAAATGAAATAAATAGCCATAGAATAAATGCCAAATAATTATATCATATTACAGAAAAGAATAATGGCATATAAAATTAAAAGTTCAACGACTATCCCCTATATGGGACGTGAAATTCGTCTACAGGAGTACGGCTCAAGCGAGTGGGTGAGAATCCCTTAAATGGAAGTTGAAAGACACCCTAGAAATAGGGTGATGATATAGTCTAAACTTCTAGAGAAATACTAGAGAAGTTCATAAGAGAACTGCAGAGCGTAGCGAACTCTGTGAATAAACTGGATTCAGCCGCAGCAGGATTCGAAAATAATAGAGATAAAATGCATCAGGGCATTATGCCCCTCAGAGGTAAAATTCTTAATGCAATTATGACACCGCCAAAGAAATTCTTTGAGAATGAAGAGATTAGCGGTCTATTCTCTATATTTGGATATAAAAATTTCTCAAGCAAATTTGATCCAGAAAAGTTCAAACCATCTAAAATCATCATAGCAACGGACGCTGATGCAGACGGTTACCTGAGAGTTACAGTAGCCGCATCATTGTGGTGACACAGTGTTGAATAATTCTTTCTAATTGCTGGGAAGTGCTAAAGCCTTCTTGCCTATAGGGAGCTGAAAAGCAGAAATAAGTAGAAGGATGATCTATGGTGAAATAAAAGCTAATATACTTTACTGAACTTTTGTATATTGGTCCTAAGGATCGTTAACAATGTACAATCAGCAGCTAAGTAAAATTTTATAATATTTATTTCATGAGGAGTATAATACATGCCAACTAATTGGGTAGGCTATACATTCATGAATATAGAAAATCAACCAGTTACAGTAATAGAAGATTTAGGCTATTCAAGTGCTTCTGGAGAGCATAAAGTTATAGTCAGATTTGATATTACTGGAAATACTAAAGAAGTATTTGTAAACAACGTAAGAACTGGCAAAGTTAAAGATCCAATGCGCGGTATTAGGCTATTTGAATGGCGCCATAGCAATGGATTTGGAGATTTCATGATCATTGAAGATATGGGGATGATACAACAGAATAATCGTCCGATACATATGGTTAAATGCCAATGGAAGGATACTGGTTCTGTGTCTATATATCGATTTGATCATGCAGTAGAAGGAAGCATTAAAGATTGGTATAAACCGATACTATTTGGCATAGCTTATCATGGAGAAGTGGATTGTTTTGAAGAGCCGTGGGCTTATCAAGAATGGAAACATATGCTTCAACGATGCTATGATAAAAATGATACTCATTATTCATCATATGGTGGTAAGAACGTTTATGTTGATAATAGATGGTTAAACTATGCTAATTTTGTGAAAGATATAAAGTATTTAGAAAATTATGATAAGAAATTAGCATTTCCATCTGAGTTTGAAATTGACAAAGATTTCTTGCAACGTCATGTTCCAGATAATGTACCTAAGGTTTATTCTCCAGAAACTTGTATGTTTATACACAGAAGTTTAAATAACTATCTTAGGTATAATAGCTCGTCGACACCAATCGATAGACAATATTTAGTACCAATGATTAATTTAGTATAAAAAATAAATATTATAAAATTTTAAAAGTTCAACGACTATCTCAAAAGAGAGTAGAGCTCAAGCGAGCTCAAAATGGAGAACGCTCCTATAATATAGGGCGGTGATATAGTCTCGGCTTCTAGGCAACACCTAGAGAAGTTCATAAGAGAACTGCATAGCGTAGCGAACTATGTGAAGGCATCGAAGCACATTCAAAGTCTGTTGCTAATCATGTTTTTAAAATATCTACCGTTCGTCGTAGAGCAAGGTTAATTAAAATAGCCTATTCATTATGGTAACATAGTGTCTATTACTCTTTTTAATTGCTGGGAAACGCTAAGAGCCTCTATGCCTATAAGGAGCGAAAGCAGAAACAAGTTAGAGGATGATCTATGCTGAAATAAAAGCCAATTTAATTGGTGCTAAGGATCGTTAACAATGTATAATCAGCATCCAAGCTATACATTAGTATAGAAGGTTCAACGACTATCTCAAAAGAGAGTAGGGCTCAAGCGAGTTCAAAATGGAAGAGCATCCTATGTAGTATAGGATGAAGATATAGTCTCGACTTCTAGGTAGCACCTAGAGAAGTTCATAAGAGAACTGCATAGCATAGCGAACTATGTGAAGATTTCGAAATTATTTATTGCTAATCCGCCCTTATATGGGCTTAAAATTGGTAAGGATAAATATAAATTCTTTGCCGATAATATAGACTATGTAGATTATGTGAGAAATATTTTCTGTAAAGATAATGTCATAGCAAATGATAAGAAAAAAGTATTAAGCAAATCTGAGATTGTAAAAATACTATATAGCAATATTGATTATCTTAAATACATGCGTCACGTTTCTGGTATATTTGCTATAGACATAGAATTTCTAGAGTTTTTGCTATACAATAAAGATCTTGCATATAATAAATTTAAAACGACCGTAGAGAAAGTATATCCATTCGTTAAGGTTACTAAAGAGAATGGCATTACTATGCTTCATGGGTTGGTTGGATCTTTATATCAAACAGTTTTCTTTAACGATAGATTGCTGTTTGAGTGTAAACCTATTATAGACTTGATTGAAAGATCTTGTAAATATTATTACATAAACGGAAAACGAACTACATTATATGGCTTAATGAACGCATTTAATCAATGTGAGCCTTCAGGAATTAGTAGATATAAAGGACTGGGTAAATTTTGCCCATTCATCGTGGTAACACGGTGTCTAAATCTCTTTTGAATTGCTGGGAAGTGCTAAAGCTCTCATGCCTATAAGGAATCGAAAGATAGAAACAAGTTGAGAGATAGTCTATGGTGAAATAAAAGCTAATACTTTAGGCAGAAGTATTAGTCCTAAGGATTGCTAGCAATGTACAATCAGCATCCAAGCTATACATTAGTATAGAAGGTTCAACGACTATCCCCTATATGGTGCGTGAAAATCGTATACAGGAGTACGGCTCAAGCGAGTGGGTGAGAATCCCTTAAATGGAAGTGGAAGAGCAACCTTTACTATCAAAAGGTTGATGATATAGTCTCGACTTCTAGGTGACACTTAGAGAAGTTCATAAGAGAACTACATAGCGTAGCGAACTATGTGAAGATAATCGGAAATGCCGCCTAAGTTATTAGGAGAATCTACTATATTACCTGGGATTGGAAGGACGCTAAAGCAATATAATATAGAAGACGTAAAGAAAGAACTTAAATATATTACATCTCTTCAATCTGATAAAGGTGCTTTTATCCAAGGTATAAAAGTTAGAAGAGAAGACATAGTATAATATAACAAAAAATGCCAGTAGGGATTTCTCCCTACTGGCACTTACCGATTTTATTTTTTATTCACTGGTATCATTGCCATGTATATCTTGAGTGCCCTGTTTATCGATATCATAATCTATAATTAACCCATCAGTAGAAGCACTAGAGTTATTTTCTAGAGTTTGAACTTTAGATTGTAGAGTGGTCACAGATTCTTTTAGAGTAGTATTCTCTTCAATTAAATTAGCAACTTGCTGTTGAAGAGTTTGAATTAAGCCTTTAAGTTCTGTATCATCATACTCTTCTACAGGCTGAGATTGATTATTTTCTAAAGTTTGTACTTTAGATTCTAGAGTAGAAATACTTGCTTTAATTTCTGTATCATCATATGCAGTTATAGTACCATCAGCACCACTACCAAGCTTATTACCATTAGCATCTACAATCTCGGTAATTTTATGAGTATGGTGCAGCATGTCTGCCCATTCTTCGGCAGTAATTTTCTTAATAATACCAGCAGCACTAGGATAATTAGTTGTGTTGTCCATATTAATTTCAGGGAATTTATACGAATAAAATCCTCCAGATGCCATTTTTTATTTTCCTCCATATTTCGTTTTAGTGTATTATTAAAATGTAAAAAAATACCATGTGTTTGTACATATAAGTACTGCGTTATAAAATAATGGCGCAAGCGCGATATTAATTAATTATAATCTTTTTAATCAATGGAGGAATACCAAATGTCTAGGAATTTTCAGCCAAACCGTAACAATTCTAAAAAGCAGCCAGTTAAACCCCAGAATCTTAAACTTGCCCTGGCTTTGCCTGAAGGGACTTCAGAGTCTGTAGTTAATGAGATTCTTGACGTGCTTGCAAACATGAGATTTGACAAGATCTCTGTGCCAGTTGGAACTTATCGTGCTCTGCTTGATCCGTCTGTTGCTGCAGATGATACCCGTGTTCTCACAGTTGGCTATATTAAGAGCTATGATCCTGAAAAGGAAGAGTTTTCAGTGGTAATCTACTCAGCTAACCGTGATGCTATTTATGCATTTAAAGATCCGGGTCTTGAGATTGTATTCAATCAGTACAATGATTCTCTTGGTATCATTACCAAGTTTAATGTCATTCCCCTTAGTGCTGATAATACAGAAGAATCTGCTACCGTGGAAACAGAGCCTGTAGAATAAAATATATAGCTTGGTATTATATCTTTAAATAGATTTTGCCATTATGTTTTTCTCCATTTCTTTTTTCTTATACCGGGTAGGCGTTCTACCCGGTATAAGTTTTGTTTAAATAAGATTATAATTATATACTATAAAAATAAGAACCTGTGAATAAGAAACTTAAAAATTTGGAGGTTATATGATTAATGAAAGATAATATAATTCCAGTAGATGTACGAAAACAATATATGTCAGATATGGCACGATATTCGCTTTATGTGCTATTTGATCGTTATATTTGTGATATTAGAGACGGACTAAAACCAGTACAAAGAAGAATCTTATATTGTATGTGGGAGGATGTTAAAGCAGTTTCCGAAGCCACAAAAAGAAAATCTGCAAACACTACAGGTATGGTTATCGGTGCTTATCATCCACATAGTGCAGATGCTGTATATGGAGCTATGCAAGTAATGACTAACCACTGGGAAACAAAAGTTCCATTACTTGTTTATGCATCATCATCTGGATCTATACAGGGTGGTCCTCAAGCTGCAAGTAGATATACAGAATCATATTTATCTCAGTTTGCATTAGATGTAATTTTTGGAGATCTTATAGAGAGTCGAATGTCAGTAGACTGGGCTAAGACATTTGATAATCATACTACAGAGCCAGAGTTCTTACCAGTGAAAGTACCGCTGCTTTTAGTGAATGGTTGCTTTTCAGTTGTTATTGGTAGAAAAATTGAGGTGCCAAAGCATAGCTTAAATGACGTTATAGACGCTACATTAGCAGTACTTCGAGATCCAAAAGCTAAAGTTATACTGATTCCTGATCCATGCCAAAAGTGCGAAGTGATTGACACTGATTGGAAGAAAATTTCTAATATGGGATTTGGATATTATACTCAGAGAGGTATAATAAAAATCACTCAAGATGATAGAGGTATTTATATAGTACATCTATTATCAATGCCAGATTTAATTACCGCAAACTCTGTAGTTGATAAAATCCAATCTCTCATTAAAGAAAATAAATTACCACAAATTGCAGATATACAGGATCATTCATCTGCAGACGAATTGGATATATGGTTAGTCTTAAAGAAAGGCTCAGATCCAGAGTATGTAAAACAAGTTCTTTATAAGCAGACAAGTATCCAAGACACAAAACGAGTAAATATGGAGGTCATCGATGAAAATGAAATAAAGAGAGTTAGCTATAAAGCATATATAGCCTATTTTATTGAAAATAGAAAGATGGTAAAATTTAGAATATATAATGCTAGGCTACAGAAAGTAGAAACTCGCTTACATACTATAGAGACCTTTATTGCTATACTCGAAAGTGGTGATGTAGAAAAAATTATTCACGCTATAAGAAATCAAAAGCCGTCAGAGGAAGCTCAGCTTATAGATTGGCTTATGAAACGTTTGAAAATCACAGATCTTCAAGCTAAGTTTGTACTTAATACAGAGATCAAGAAACTCTCTAAAGGAAGCTTGAATAAATATAAAGAAGAGAGAAAAAATCTATTAGCTTTGAGAGAGCAATATATAAAGATGATTACGATCCCAGAGCTTATAAATAAAGAAATTGAAGATGAGCTTCTAGCCATCAAAGCTAAATATGGCAAACCTAGAAAGTCTATCGTAATTTCAGAAGCAGAGGCTTCAAATATTCCTCAGGGCACATTCAAGATAGTTGTTTATGAATCTGGTTATCTAAAGAAAATGGAAATTCAAGCACCTATCAAATCTTATAAAGGTGACAATCCAAAATGTATCACTGTAGGTGATAACGATAAAGATCTACTGTTATTTGACGAAATGGGTAAAGTATTTAGATTACCAATACATAAAATCCCATTTACAGATAAAAATTCTCCGGGCGTAGATATTAGAATGATATTAAAGAAGCTTACAAGTAATATAACTTCAATTATATATCATCCAATACTAGAAACTCTTGCTAATAAGAAGTCTAAATACTTTATTATCTCTATAACAAGATCTGGGCTTATAAAGAGAATGGACTTAGATGATATATTAAACGCTACTCCATCTGGTATTGTATATTCTAAGCTTAATAAAGATGATTTTGTTAAAGACATCGTGGTTGCTAATATAAAATCAGATATTGTAATATATACGAAATCTAAAGCTCTTAGAATACCAATAGAAAATATACCTTACTTAAAGAGGTCTACTCTAGGCGCAGCATCTATGCGTGGGAATGATCCTATAGAGGGTATTAGCGTCATAACCTCAGATACTAAAGACGTTGTTATAGTAACCACCAAAGGCAGATTTAATAGAATAATCCAATCTGCGCTTGAGCGTTCTCAACGTGGTAAAGGTGGATCTAGAGTAATTAAATTAGCTAAAGGTGATAATATAATCAATGTGTTTACTTGTAGCCACGATACGTTAATTAGATGCGTACATATGGATGGTACAGTAACAGAAATTCAATCTTCTGCAGTAGCATTAGGATCATCAGTATCTCAAGGGGAAAAACTTACTAAAGAAATAATTAAAGCAGAAGTCATATCATAAAAAATTATAATTTTACACATGATATAACAATATTGTAATCGGCCGAGAATAATTATGATACGTATAGTTGATTAATTATTCTCGCCGACCTTCCCCCGAAATTAATTTTTTATAGGGCATTCGCCAAGCGGTAAGGCACAGCACTTTGACTGCTGCATGCACGTGTTCGAATCACGTATGCCCTGCTAAGAGACATGAGATAAGATAATAAGATTTTTGCCAATAGGCGTCCGGTTAATTGGAAGCTTTATGTGTATAAGCTTCAGGGGAAATTGCCGGGCGATAGTAGGATTGGATGAATCGAGTTGAAGTTTTCTAATTAACTACGTGAATATTAATTAGAAAGTCATTTTGGTAGGATTGCAACTCTTTACAAGTAAAAACTAAAAGTCTTGACAGCTATGGTATATATTTGTCGAGTGAGGGCCGTAGTGACGAAACGAAACTCATAGTCGACGTTGCCAAACAGCGAAGTTTGTGTCTTATTATAACTGCATGAAAGGCGTCATGTAAGTTAAAATCGCGAAGTAAGCGCAAGAGTGGCTAGGCAACAAATTAGGGTGTATACTATCTGAAGTAAGAAATACTATATAATAGGAAGTTAAGTTTTGTTCAAGATTTTGGTTGTCTTCCGCTGACTTGTATCGTATAAATAAATTTAGTTGGTTCTAACGGATGATATTCAACTTTCAGTCACGTACGTAAACGACATAAAGATACATTAGCTGTAAGGTGTTATATCACGTAACAATAATGTATCAAGTTCGAATAGAATTCTACTGGTTATTGTCTTATCTTGTTCTCTTAAGACAGCTGTCTTTTTGGTGCGGTTGTGATAGACAGCAGTGAGGCTAATCGCACGCGGGGCGAATCAAATGAATCGCCCCATGCGCCCGATTGACGGAATTGGTATACGTAACGGACTTAAAATCCGTGGTCCTATATGACATGTGGGTTCGAGTCCCACATCGGGCATTATAAATATCATTTGTTTGTTTTTATTCTCCTAAATTCCTCTAGGCTTTTATAGCCTAGAGGAGTTAATTTTGCTTTTAGTTGTATATTATAAAATTGATGCTAATATAATAATAAATATATTTACATGATTAAACTCTTTAGGAGGGAGTATGAAATTCAAAAATTTTACTTATAAGATGAAAAAAGAATTATCTAAAAAGCTTAAAGATATTAACTTAGATGATTATGGGTATTCTAAAAATACACCAGAGTTTATTGAACTTATAAACAGACAAACTGGAGAAAGAAAGGTGATTTATAAAGATGCTAATTCCATTAGAGTCTGAAGATGGTAAGGTTAAACTATTTAACGATAAACAAAAGCACACTATATTATTTTGTAGCAGCGGAGTAATTAGTACGTATCTAATTAAGAAAACTTTCAAAAAAATAAAGCGAGAAAAAGAACCGTGGAATCATTATCTTCATATAGTAATATGCAAGAATGACATTACTGATGATAATGTAATCTCTATACAATCAGAAATAAATAGATTAAAAGAGCACTTTGGAGAGAATATGTTTAATCCTAAAGTAACTCTCATAGGAGAATCCTTTAGAGATGTAAACGATTGGTTAGCTAAATTTGTACACGATTATTATAGCGATTTATCAATAGCGAATTTAAATATTATTGTAGGGCTCACAAAATTCGGTTTCGAAGAAATTAAAACCGGAGATGAAGCTATAGATAAGAGTATAGAATATCCATTCAAAGATATGTGGCGTCACGATGTTTTAAGAAAAATAATCACCACAGAAAGAGATATTCTCGATAGAACTATCATATGCGAAAACCCTAAGCAAGATAAAAAGTTCTGCGGTGAGTGCAGAACTTGTAGAAATCTAGAATTGGATTTAGCAATGATTTATGCTGAGCAACCAAATGATGAAGTTATAGCTGATTTTGTTAAAGATTATTATAAGAAAATCTTTAACAAGCCTCTAAGACATATGCAAGCAGCATACACTGAAGCTAGAGGACCATTTTTAATAGATTATCAAAAACAGCAAACACCAAAAATCAAACCAATTATGAATATGAGGAATTAATATTATGCCAAATATAGTAAACTGGACTATAGCAGCTCAAGGTAATTTTAGAAATGTAGACCAATTCATACAGATCTTAAACAATGATTATGATAAAATCCATATGTATAGAATATTTTCAGCAGATGTTGGAATTAATAATACATATGGATTACAGCGTAAAGTAACAATTTATGGCGAATGTGCATGGAGCGTATATGTCTGCATGTTTGAGGGCCCATTCTCGTATTATACTGAAGACTTAGCATGGCGAAAGAAAAATAAAGATACCACTCCATTTACTGGAACGACGTTGCCTAGACTGGCGAAAATGCTATGTCTAGATATATCTGTATATTCACAAGAGCCAGGTATGTGTTTCTGTGAAGCTTATAGTATAAATAGATTAGGCCAAATACTAGTTAACAAAGAAGGCTACTTTGAATCTTATTATATAGAAGACCCAAACTATTCTTTTGATGAATTCTGTGAAGATTGGAATTATGATAAAGAAAAGCTTCCATTCAATGAGGAGCAATATAACTCAATGGTTCAAAATGGTCAAGAATGCTATGAACGTGCAGAGTTTGAATTTGAAGATTTTTATCGATTTCCAAGAAATCAGATGATTAATCTAGTAATGACAGAAGGGATAAAAAAATAATATGCTTGTTAAAGATCAAATACTTGCAAACGATAGAATTAAAATAGACAATATAGCGTTGACTATAAATAGAAAAGAATTGGAGTATGCACAGTATATCCAATACCACAAGTACAACGTGAGCTACATGTGGATTAAATATAGAGACGCTATATCTTCAGCATTAGAGCTTACTGATACTGATGAAGAACGAGTTGAAATGAGAGTCATATTCCACGATAATTCTAAATTTGGAGTAGAGGAGTTTAATGGTTACAGAATGGCTTTCTATCCTATACTTGAAGAATTCACTGCTCTTGAGCTTAATAATCAAAAGAACGTAGATAAAATTTTACAATCTGCATGGGAGCATCACTATAAGCACAATGATCATCATCCAGAATATTATGTCGATGATAATGGAGTCGCTAGTGAAATTCCCAAGGTAGCTGTCGCAGAGATGATACTTGATTGGTTAGCTATGGCGTTCCAGAACAGCACTAAGATTTATATATGGTGGGAGATAGTTAAAAATACTAAGTTTATTCTTCATCAAAACAGCAGAGCGCTTATAGAAAAAACAATTAAAGCCATTAAAGAATTTGATATCTATATAGGCGAATATTAAATATATAATACTGCTGGGATTACTCCCAGCAGTATTATTTTTTGTAAAAGTATTATAGTTTAATTATATACTATATCGGTAACAAACAAGAGAATGGCAACTGGATAAGCCAATAAACCAGTAGAAAGGAATATAAAATGAAGAAGTTTATGTTTATGGTTATGATAGTTCTTATGTTTGTAGCTATTACGTCAGTAGGTGATAATAGCGTAGTTGAGCAGCCCACGTACAAAGTAAACGCGGGACGTGGAATCCTTTGTCTCCAAGCAGCTTGGGACGGGGATAATTATTATGAGGTTGCTCCGTGCATGCAGTGCGGAGCTGGCGCAGACAGCTTAGTATTGCCGGCGCACGTATATTATGACCTTGAGAAGGGAACAATCAAATTTAACGAAGATCGTTTCAAAGGGATCGAATCACACATTCCCAACATGATCATTGCGTGGTGCGATGAATGGGAATTAGTAGAAAATCCTGAGCTTATTAGAGAGCTTAGGAATGCAGCTGAATATTTCGCTGCATATTACTGCTGATTGTGTAGGGGGCTTTCGAGCCCCCGCCCTTCGGGGTTATTTATTTTTTTATTTATTTGCTTTCTGGGTGACTAAACTGAAGTATGCATTTATAGCTCTATAATATGCTGATTCTGTTGCTAGTCTGGATCTTCTTCTAGTAAAGTTTTCTGAGTTGTTTACTAGAATTTTATCAAGCAAGTCTTTCTTCTTTAATACATATTTATCTTTAGAATTTGGTGTTGGTTTTATGCTATAGGATATAAATGATATGTCTCTAATGTCTTTAGACTTGCTATCTCTAAAGTATAAGCTTATGAGTATAGTAATATATTCTTTTATCAAGAGCTCATTATCTTTATTAGAAAATATATTCTCTAGTATACTTTTAAGCTCATCAAATTTTATATACTCATTACAAGAAACTTTACAACTTGGGTAATCTATACCTTTATTGGAGATATACGATAAAGCATTATCTAAAGCTCGTTGAGCTTTAAAAGCATCATTATCGGCAATATGATAATTATCGTCAGATACATCATCAGTGTCATAAGCGATATAAATATTTTTATCCTGATATGCCTTATAGTATACAGTAGCAATATTATTCATAAATGAATTAATTCTATTCCTAAGTTGTTGTAATAAATATGTGCAATCTTCATCGTTAAAACTATTAAATCTCTCTGGATAGGCTGTTATCCATGTATTAGTAACAGACTTTATAGCATTAATTACATTCCCGTATTTAATGATATCATACTTATTACTAAGCATATTGTTGATCACATAATCCATTACGTATTCAGCTGGCTCAAATCTAAATGATTTATAGAACACGCTAGGATACATTTTACCAGAAAATGACATATTTATTTCTGATATTTCTAGTTCTTTATCCATTTTATTTTTTATAAAATATCTCACTACGCATAGCAATGCTATAGTAGATTCATCTTTAGCGTATGACGGATTAAAGTTTGGTATCTTATAATAATAAGTATTCTTGATTGCTTCTTTTATGACTTTCTTATCTACTCCTGAAGATCTGAAGAAATTTTCTACATCTTCATTCGAGTAGTATATCTGTTTTGATGGCATATAAGAATATAACTCTTTTTGTTTCTTCTGTATAAACTTGCCAACGAATTGTTTATACTTATTAATATTATTTTTATTACTAAACGCTTCTTCTATTTCTTTATAAGCCATATCTAATATAGCAGTCGTTTCTGTGTTCATTCTCTATGATCCTCCTGGATATTATTATAGGAATGTCGAGCAGATAATGTAAAATTTATTTATAATAATTATATATTACTCATGAATAAGCAAGCAGAAAGCTTATTCATAAATATTTGTTCAAGGGCCAAACGAGCCCGGAAAGGTAGGAATAAAATGATCAATCTTAAGAAAGAAGAATTTGTTGAGGTAACTTCAAAAGCAGCAGGAAAAGCATTCGATGCGGCTGAGTACGCATATCGCAAACTCAGCACTGTAATGGACGGTGTCCAGAAGACTGCTAAGAAGCAGGTAGATGCCATCGAGCGCCTTACCAAGAAGTAATTCAACAAATTGGGGAGCTTCGGCTCCCCCGCCTTCGGGCGGTTCTTTTTTAATAAAAATATTATATACCCACACTAGTTCGTCTCATTTTTTATATAAATTCGTTTTTGACGTTTTATACCTATTTATTCATACCATTTTTAATATGATTAGGCTTTGTGTTTTGTTTAAAAATCAATTATATATTATAATAAAGAGTAAGTAAATTACTCAAATATACTTAAAGGAGAATTAAAATGCAGGAAAGAGAAAAACTAATCAACAGATTTAGCGGATATGAAAAAATAATCTCCATCAAGCAGGAAATAATGAAAGAGAAAGAAATAGATGATTTAGAATTTTTCTTTCATCATCTTGCTTTGTTGGAGTTATATGAGAAAGAGATAGAGATACTCTCTCTTATCTGCGGCTTTAAAGAATAAAAAGAAGGGAGGTATAAAAACCTCCCTTCTAAGCTTTAATTTATTTTATTTTTAGTAAATTTAGTTTTGGTTATATATTATATATTTAGATAGATACGGGAAAATCTATCATACTATCAATCAAAGGGAGTAAAAATAAGAAAGGGGAACAAAAATGAAACTTATTAATCTTATTTCAAACAACAAAACCGAAGAAAAGAAGCATTACATTATCTCAAAAAGACTTGGCATCGAAGAGTGGGAGATGATGCTAAGACTTCAGCAGTATTTTTCAGAAGAAGACGCAGCGGCAATTATTCGGAAAGCTAAAGATCGAAATGAAAGTAATTATACGTTTAACAAATTCGCTGTAGTATATAGCGAAATCTATATGTCATATAGCGTATTCGTTCTGGATAAAAAATTTAATAAGCTTGTGGAAGACATTGAGCTTCCAGGCAATTCAGTTAGACCGCCAAGAACCGTTAGGACATTCGTTGAAGAGCTTGTAATGTATAATGGTTCTAGGCTTGAAGCTGGAGATGTGGATTATCTGCTTAATTGTAGATTGATCTCTAAGAGAAGCGATGCGAATAAAAATTCCACCGCTAATCTTATTTGGACTTTGGTCAGAACGCTCATTGATAATCAGAGGGAAAATCGTAATCTTAAGCGTACTGTTAAAGGTTGCGAATTCCAGATTGAGAGAATGAAAGAGCAGATCAAAGAATTGAAAAAGAAAGGGGAACAATAAACAATGAGAGTGTTTGCATTAACAAAATTCGGTGAAGTAAATCTTGCTAGACGTATTGTCGGCGGCTTGAGAATAGTTGACAATTTTATGGTGTTTAAAAATAAAGAATCTTTGATGAGATATTATAATAACCAAGATTCATATGCTTTAAACAAATATTATATAGAGCACTTTGATGTGAATACAGATTATGGACGAGTAAAACAAAATACCATTTATATTAGCAGTCTGTATCTTGGTTATGATTATAATTATGCTAGCGGCAGTATATACGACGTTCAGTATAAAGATCCAAGATTCTATAGCTCTATCATAGGACTGAAATCTGAATCTCATCTATTTCACAAAGCCCAGATTATGAGGAATAAATCTGAGTACAAGATAAACGAAACTGATGACCATATTTGGATTGAAGACGATATATATGGTAAGGGGTTAAACGGCATATTCTTCGATGATGTGATGGCCGGAAAATTCAAATATGACATATTAAAAGTTACTATAGTTTAAATGTAAATTTCCTCTTTTTTAACTATATAATATATACGTAGATAAGCAAGGGGAGCTTATCAAAATATAATAAATAAAGGGGAATAAAAAAATGAAAAAAGAAAACAAGTATATGGCGAAGATAGATGAAGCAACCTACAGAAAAATAGTCCGCGAATATTATCGCAGAAAAAGAATTCGTAGAGGTTGCGAAATAATCTCTAAAATCACAATGGGTTTGGCATTTCCAGGATTAGTGGGAATGTACATGTTCATGTTTTCAAAGATATTCCTGGTATACACGCCAGAAGAAGAGTCAATGGCGTGTATAATCGGAATCATCGCGTCTATATTAGGCGTGGTGTCAATCATCATCGATCCCAACAGGATCGATGATGAGCATTAATTCCCAGGGGGCTTTCGAGCCCCCGCCCTTCGGGGTTATTTATTTTTTACTAAAAAGCGTGCACATTTTAGTAATTTCATATATTATTTTTTATTCTCTATAGGAGGTGTATTTTCTCTATGAACCAGCAAAGGCTAGAATGTGAACGATTAATTTATAAAGTAATGGAGACACTTGATGATCCTAAGCATCATAATAATTCAGCTCCAAATGTAGAATACTGGATCAATAAATTCTCTAAGATGTCTGATAAAGAATTTGAAGAATTTGTGTGCAAGCCATTAAGCTTATATTATCAAACTGAAGGGTTACGCTATGAGCCATCTATGCTACAAATTAATAGAGCTTTAGATGTGTTAAACGTACCTCTACTAGAAGAAGTATATATGCCATATAAGTATAAAGATTCTAATGGTCGTCCTATGAAGACTAAGAAATGCTTAGTATTTTATCTTCATATTAAGAGAATGAAACAATTATTAACTAAGAAGAATGGTATGTCTATTTATACTAACACAAGAGATACTCGCACTGGGTTATTATCTGGTGTAGATAAGAATGGTAAATCTTCTGATCATGAGTTTGAATCATTTGCTGTATCTGGACTATATAACTCTATGAAAGAGTTCTCTGGTATACGTGGTGATGCTATGAATGATAAATCTAGAGCTAATCAACAAATTAAAACTCTTGGTCAAGTACGTTTAGATGATCTAGCTAATGATAAAACTGATAGCTTATCTAAGAATACATTATCTGTATATTTTATTGGAGCACAAATTAATTCTAATCTTGTAGATACCGATTATCTTACTCCATATACTTTAAAGCAAAAGAAACTTAGAATAGAAAGAGTATAATTTTTATAAATATTAAATTGTATAGACCATAAATTGAAGAGAGGTTTTTAGGAGAGAGCGAGACGGAATCTCCATTGGAGATGAAGTCTCAACGCTCTCTCCTAAAGATATTTTTGTTAAAAAATAAAGATTTTTGTCAAAAAATATTATTTTATTTGCAACTTAACACAATAAGTAATCAGATTTTTCTGAGTAGTCAATATAGTTATACTCCTTGGTACTGATGGACCAGACGACCTCGTTGACCGCCTCGCAGAGTAGGGCCCCGTACGCACGGAGGGGCACTATACTATTATTCATTAAATTAATAAATTGTATTTTTTAGGAAAATATTATGATAGAACGGGATTTAGAAAAAATAGAAGATAACTTGTTATGCAGCATAAAATATAATATATTTATGGACTATGAGCAATTATCAAATTGCCAATATAAGTATATAATGTATCCAGATAAAGACAATGTAAATATAGACACATGGAGAATAAGATATAATAAGATGGATATCGTTGAGTCAATGGATGATTTTATGCTTAGAGCCATTGATCAATTTCCTATATTTATTGATAAGCAATATAAAGTATACTACAACGTTTTGTATAAGAGTACACATAAATTCAGCTATGGCGTACCATACTATCTAAGAAAAGTTTCAATCTTGTCAAATAAGAAGAATGACAAGAATGATAGTGGTAAATTAAAAGAAAAAGCTTTTGTGTCATTGAGAACTCCAACGACACAAATAACAATGCCAATGTATAAATACAAAAAATTAAATACTCAAATATATGATCCATATTACCCGACGATTTTCAACAAATGCGCTTTAGGAGATATAAATCCTAATGAATATTTTGAGGAATTAAAAAGATGGTTTATTGTTGTACGACGATGCTATGATAGATCATATTGTCATTATAGATATTTTGGTGAAATTGGAATGACTATGCCAGATGCAATGTATTATAATATCAATGGTAAAATAAACAATTTTGGCTCTATGAGAATTTTTAAAAACTACATTAAGCTTACTAAGTATTGTAGAGAAAATGGTGTTATACCGATATATGGTTATATAGAACCTAATGATTATAATATGTATTGTCATATGAGATATTCGTTTAATAATGAAGATAAGCTTATGATATCTAGATTTCCCACCGAAGTACAAACGGATATTTCATTTTCTCAAAATGCTAAGCAACTCGGTATGCCGTTTAATGATAGAATAAACTATACTCCAAGTAAAGCCGGCCGTCCTAAAGGATCAGTTAATAAAACTCATAGAATGATTACTATCAAACAAGAGTCTAGAGATCCGTGGGATATTTGGAAAGATAAATATTAAATCAAAAGTTGGTTATATAATATAAAATTGTATCTAAGAATAAACTTATAATTAATAAAAGTAATTTGTTCTTAAAGATACAAATAAATATAAGGAGGATAAATCAAATGGCAGACAAGCAGTATACTGTGTTACATGAAATTGGTGACTATTTCAGGGGTAGCAATCTAAACGAAACAGATAACAAAGCATACAATGAACAGATGAGAGAAAAAACACAGAAAAACGAAAAAGACTTACCGAAAAAAGATAATAAAAACAATTTCTAAACGAAATACTACACTGAGGGAGATTAATCTCCCTCAGTGTATATTATGTACAATAGGAGGATAAAAACACATGTTAAATATGACTATTTTTGGAGTTGGAGCTGCAGGTAATAAAGCAGCTATCAATCTTATCGAAAATGGAATTGTTGCTCCTGAATATATCAAGCTTTTAAATACGTCAAGCAAAGATATTCCAGAGGAGTATAAGAATTCAGATATATTTGTAGCATTTAGTTCTGGCCTTGGAGGATGTGGTAAAGAATCTTCCAAAGGCAAAGCTGCTATAGTAAATGCTATGCGTAAAGGCACAATTGATTTTGGAGATTTATTTAATGAAGATTCACAAGAAGTAGTATTAGTATCTTCCGTTGAAGGTGGAACCGGATCTGGGTCTGTACCTCAGATTGCTAAGTTCTTTATAGAAAATAATGTACCAACACATGTATTCGCATTGATAGGATTCCAGGATGAAGCTAGAGGTATCAATAACACTCTTAAGTTCTTTAAAGAGCTTCCAGATGGAGTTATTCTTCATACTATAAATAATGGATTTTTCTTGGATTATACTAAGAATTATTCCAAAGCAGAACAAGCAGCGAATGATGAGTTCGCTACAGAAATTGAAATTCTTAGGGGATCTAAATTGATCAACTCATCTCAGATTATTGATGATGCAGATTTATTGAAGATCAATACAGCTCAGCCTGGATATATGACTATCAATCATATCAATTTGGCTGGGATTAAAAATGTATCCGGATTCAATCAAGCAATTGTTGAGTCATTTGATAACAGCTGCTATCTTGAATCATCTAACACGTGTAAGCTTATAGCTGTAATCGTGAACGGCGGTAGAAGAGTAAAAATGTCTGTTGATAACTCCTATGAAGTGATCAAGAGATACACCGGTATGCCGCAAGAGCTGTTTCAGCATATTCAGCCAGATAATGATGAAGAGTATATTAATGACGAGTATATTGATATCATTGTTGCTGGAATGAAATATCCAGAAGAGTCTATACTGGATATGAGCAATAAGTATAAAAAACTTAAAGAACAGATGTCTGCTAAGAGAAAATCTTTTGATGATATCTTCGCTGACATCGATATTGATGAGATGGATGATATTGATGCTAGTACATCTATAAAGTCTAGACTTAAATCATCTAAATTCAATAAAGATATCTTCGCTGATATACCTGAGATGGCAGATGAAGATGATGCAGCAGTAGAAGAGAACCCCGCTACAGGGTATAAGAATACTAAGAGAGAAAACGCTGTCTCTAGAGTAAAAGAAAACCCTATGAGTCCTCCACAGGAGAAGAGCTTCAAACTCAAGAGTGGAGGAAATGCAACAGGCCGACTAATCGGATCATCGTCAACAGATTCAACTTCTGATGATATTAACAATTTTTAATCAATATATCCAATTAAAGGAGACCAAGATGTTACAAGCAATAGAACAATACTTTAAGGAGAAAGAGGCTTATGATAATAGTAGGCCAGCTCCAGTGGAGGTGAAACCAATGGAATCACCATTGTTCAATCATAGTATTCTGTTTAAGAATATTGAAGACAGAGATACAATGTCTGACAGTGAGTTAAGATATTTTATTCAGCGCAGCTTCCAAGCTATTATGAATAATGTATTCGACTCTTCTGTAGGTCAAAGATATATTCTTGCATTCCAGGATGAAAGATTTCTGGATGCATTTATTGATGTATTATTACAGATGCAATTCTATGATAGTGACGTAATAGTGAGATTGAACTTGATTTGTTATCATTATCTTACATTGCCAGAACAGAGCAAACGTGCTGAAGTATCACAGCGTTTGCTAAAAATTTCTGGAATTATCAACCGTAATAAATTAATACAGATGAAGAAGTTTGGTTTGCAGCCTAACTTAGAGTCTTTGTTAATTATTGCAAGATTTTCAGATTTTGACCTAAACATCTGTGAGAAGAGAGTTAATCTTATGATGGTAACATCCCCGCAGATTTATAACAGACTCGGGCTTGACGATCCATATGACGTAGCATCGGATGAAGCAATCCATTGGTTGGCTACATTGTTATTGGAATTATATAGAGTTGAAGATTGGACTTTTGTCCTTGGATATTTCATGCTCGACGTACTTCCAGAACACGATGAGTATAACAACCAGTGGGTAACTCCTGAAGTAGAAGCAGTTGATTCTGCTATGACTTTGGCTATACTCAAGATACTTGATGAGATGATTGATAATTCTGCTAAGCTTAGGGAAATCATGGTAACATACGCTGAAGGCTACAGAATTATCAATCAGAGAGCTCCGATTAAATTCAGTTTTCAGTCTATATCAGATGAATATCAGAGACTTAAAGCTGTTATAAGATATCTAGCTGAAGAGGAAAATATTTATGTGCCTTAAGAGTTAGATTGATTATAAAACTAATATATCCAAGGAGGTTAATATTATGACTATCACACATCTTATTCATAATGATCCGGATAAAGAGCTGAATATCGACATGGACAAAGAGCCATGGGTATTTCAGAAAAAAGATGACGAGGTAGCACAGATCGCGCTTAAAGTAGATCATGACAGTATCTATATTAAAGACACAAATGGTAGAGACATCGATGGATTCACTATCGTTTGCAAAGATGAGGATAGTGTGAAGATCATTTATGATATACTGAAAAGCGATATCGAAACGATAACAGCAGTATTTCCGAAAAAAGTTCTAGAAGATTAAGAGATATTATAGCTTGATATTCTACAGAGGGTGGAGAAATCCACCCTCTGTATTATTTTTAATATAAAATTATCAAAAAATACATTTTTACAAGCCAGATTACATTCTTATAATGAAATATAAAGAGCAAATTATCCTCAAGGAGGTAAAAATAATGTCTATATTAGCAGCTGCATTTAGGGAAGCTGTAAAGAAAACAAAAGACTATTCTCAGATAAATGAGATGAATTATTCTATAAGCTATCCTACAGGGTTTTTGAACCTTGATTTTGCAAATGGATATATACAAAATGTAAACGGTAAACTTAGATATGAACTTGGAATCACAGATGGATCTATTAATATGATTATCTCTGATTCCGGTTTAGGAAAAACCACATTAGCAACTCAGATAGCTTGCAATATCGCTAGACGATTCAAGTCGTCTACCATATTTTATGAGCAAGCTGAGGTTGGCACTAATATACAAAGAATAAAAAATCTATCTGGTTTCCAGACAGATGAAGAGTTTCGTAATAGATTTGTAATTAGAGACGCAGGTATTACAACAGAATCAATATTTGAGCGTATCAAGATGATTCACGATATTAAATTAGAGAACAAAGACGAATACTTATATGACACTGGTCTTATAGATATGGCTAGTAAGCCTATATTTAAATTCGAACCAACGATAATGATAGTTGATTCCCTTAAGCTAGTTATGTCAAGAAAGAATACTGAAGCAGATGAGACTAATAATATGACTGGAGCTACCAATGCCAAAGCCAATTCAGAGTATTATATTAAGATGGTTCCATTATGCCGTGAAGCTAATATTATTATGCTTATCATAAATCATATTACGGTTGACGTTAATACTGGTTTTCTTCCAAAGAAATCAGAATTCCCATACTTAAAGCAGGGTGAGCACATTGCCGGTGGTAAAAGTGTGGTATATATTCAAAACAATGTATTCCGTCTTGATATTAAATCTAAGCTGAAACCAGAAGAGGGCTTTGGGATTACTGGATCTGTAGTAAATGTAGATATAGTAAAATCTAGAAGTAGCAAAACATCAAGAGCTAAATGCTGTCTAGTGTTTGACCAGCTTACTGGATTTGATCCTGAGCTAAGTTTATTCTATATGCTCAAAGAAGAGAAACTTATTGAAGGCGCTGGTGTAAGCTTAAGAATCCCAGGGTGTGATATAAAATTCTCACAGAAGAATTTTAAAGAGAAGCTCTATAATGAACCAGAGTTATACAATGCATTTTCTAGTTTATGTGTAGAATATTTATCAAATATGCTGCTAGAAGAATATAACCAAGCTAGCAAAGAAGAACACGTAGGTGATTCTAAAAAGTCAGTATATGAAAACATGTTAGACAGGCTAAACTCCAATTAAATTAAATTTATCATAGGAGTGCAATCGCATGATACAGGATAGGAATATATTCAAAAACGTCAATAGACGTAAAACTCCAGAAGAGAAGAAAAAAGAATTAAACACACCACCAGCTATCGTTGAAATAGATGGTTTATGTACTATGCTTAACATTGGAAAAAATACGGCATACAATCTGCTTACATCAAATGAGATAGATTCTTTTAAAGTTGGTTCTGTATGGAAGATACCAGTATCTTCAATAAACGAATACGTAGAAAGAAAATGCAAAGAGACCAAACTTGTGAAGATGTATGACGTAGTATCTAAAAATCGTGATCTTCATTTCGAGAGGTATGGAAGGATACCTATGATGTATCATGATCCTACAGATTAAATTTTATCACGTTAGAAATGCCATTATTAAGAGGGATTTCATTATTCATTCAGCTGCAGTAAGATATTGTTCATGAATACCTCCTTTCTAATATTATTAGTCTCTCATTAATAATGGCTTTCTATATATTAAATTTTTTGTCGATTATATATTATAAATTTGAATGTAAAAATAACAAGCATGATATTATAAAATTTTACATTCAAATTTATTTATAAGGGAGTGATAAAAATGGCTTTTAATCTAGAGAATCAGATTCAAAATAATATTAAAGATTTACCGGATTACAACTATATGCTAGGTAGAACTTTAATGCAGCCTTTTAAGCCTAGTAACTCTGGATCACGAGCATTGATGTCAGCTATACATGTTGAGCATTTAATGGTTCCATCAAAACCGGAAACCCCATTAGTTCAAACCGGATATGAAACTGAATTTGGCGAGATGTCTACTAGTTATATCGAAGCTAGTGGTAATTGGGAAGTAATTTATAAAATAAACAAATTTTCATTTAACAACAATCATTATTATCTCATAGTAAGAAATCTAGAGACTGGTATATATGATGTGATTGAGAGAGTCACGTATAAACATAATACAGAGTCTTATGGATATATGTGGGATAACAGTCGTATTGATGCGTTGAATATCGGAGACGTTATTAAAGATAAATCCATCATTAAAACTTCTAAAGGCTTTGACGAATTTGGAAATAAAATGAATGGAGTTAATCTATTAACGTTATATTTAAGCTGTGGACAGAATATGGAAGACTCGATCATTATATCTGAATCTGCAGCGAAAAAACTTGAGACTAATCTGATAGAGAATACGTCGATCACCATAAATGATAATGATATACTATTAAATCTGTATGGTGATTATAATACGTATAAAACATTTCCTGACATTGGGCAGAAAATAAACAACGGCATATTCTGTGCAATAAGAAGATTAGAGAATGAAAACTTATTATTCTCTCTATCTCAGCAGAGATTGAGAGATATAATGATTTCAGATAGAAAAATTATAATGGATGGATATGTAGCAGACATCGATGTCTATTGTAACAATGTAGAAGCTCTTGGAGATTCTACTTATAATAAGCAGCTTTATAAATATTATCAAGAAAGAATTAATTTCTGTAGACAAGTATATGATCTTGTTGGCCCAATAGCATTAAATAACCAGATGACTTATGATCTACAAGAGTTATTTGGAATTGCTAGAGATACCATTACAGGAAAGCAGTTTTTTAAAGAACGACAGTTTAACAATGTCATCATGGAAGTTACAGTAATGCATCCACTGCCAATAATGGACGGAGAAACTATATAGTTATCTCAGCGCATTTAGTAATAAGTGCGTTCCTACGGGGTTAATTGCAGGTAATTGGTAAAGCCTCGCACCAAAGCGGAATCTGAAAAGATAGACGTAAAGGGACGAAAGTAGAAAAAACGCGAGGATGGTATATGGTTAAATGAAAAGTAAAGTGTATAGTCGGTAATATACTTTACCCCTAAGTACTATTTAAAAATCCATGTTCTTGCAGCGAAACACCTAAAAGATTTTATCTCATGGTGGACGTTCAACGACTATCCGATGGCATCGGAGTAAAGCCGCAAGCTAAAGGCGGAAGAAAAATCCCGGCCCTATTCTTATAGGGATGATAAATAGTCTATGCACGTTTCGAAAGAAAGTGACTTGGAATTGACCAAGCAATATATGTTGCGAATATATTGAAATCTGGCTCCCGTTTTAAATAAATACAATTTTCTCAACACCTCGGTAAATCTTAACTCGGAAAGGTGGTGAGAAATATCATGAGTAATTCTACTTATATAAAAGGGTTTAAATATCGAATTTATCCAAATGATTGTCAAAAAGAAATTATAAATAAATTTGTGGATATGTATAGATTTGTTTATAATTGGGGTCTAGCTCTTGAAGAAGAGACATATCAAAAGTTCTTAAATGGAGAATCGGAGAAACGATTTTTATATTTCTTTGATCTATGCGCCGAATTTAAAAAGTTCAAATCTATAGAAGAAAATTCTTGGGTTTGTGAGCTTCCAAATACAACTGCGCGTTTAGCATTAAGAGATGTAATATATTCATTTCAAAAATTCTTTAAAAAGATAAATAGGTACCCAAAATTTAAATCTAAAAAGCGAAGTGTAAAAACTTTTAAAACTAGATCGGATAGATTTTCATTTAATGATGATGGGAAGCTAAGATTTGAAGGCCTTCCTAAAGCATTTGTTGATGCTGCTTCCGATAGAGTTGATTTGCACTTCGATTGTGGATTTAGAGATGAAAAATTTATACAGCCTTCTATTTCTATTGATAATCTTGGACGATATTGGGTTTCATTTTCTGTGGAAACTGAATGTGAAGTTCTTGACACTCCAAAAACAGAACCAATAGGTATCGACTTAGGAGTTAAGACTACAATAACACTTTCTATAGGAGAGAAATTTAATAAACCCAAAGAAAAGTTAGAAAAAATACAGCGTCAAATTAAGAAAGCCAATAGACGCGTTTCTCGTGATATTAATCGAAGATTTGCCGAATCAAGACGTACGAAAACCAAGTACGAAGATATACCCAAAAGTAACCGCGCTATTAAGCGACAAGAAAAACTTTCTAAGTTATGTAAAAGACGGTATAATATCAAACGCAATTTCTATCATGAAACTGCTAAAAAGATAGTATTAAGGAATCCTGAAGGCATTGTGATGGAGACTATTCCAGTTCTTGAAACTATGAGAAAATATAAGAAAACAGCGAAATTTTTAGCTGACGCTGATTTCTATTTAATTACTCAAATTTTCAAAGAAAAATGCACGAAGTATTCTGTTCCGTTTATGCAAGCTGATAGATCATTTCCTTCATCGCAAATTTGTTCTAATTGCGGGTCAACTAGAAAAATTGGCGGTTATCATACTTATATTTGTCATAAATGTGGTATGAGAATGGATAGAGATATCAATGCTGCTATAAATCTTAGAAATCTATTCTTCGCTTAAAGCTTTAACGGTTTATACAAATAGCTGGGTAGGTGTTGTATGAACTTTTGTACCGGGCACTGCTCTCGGGAATTTAAGTTCGTGGAGAATTGTATTTTATATTATAGTATTTACTCGGTATTTCGGAGCCGAGACTCTATTCTCCTTATTGGGAGGATAGGGGTTGCTATAGTATAAATTAGTTTGACGAAGCGAAAAGGCGGGAGCCAAAGCAGATAAACTTTCCGATCGGTATGGCGGTAAAGGTGTAGTTTCAAAAATACTTCCAGATAACAAAATGCCAATACTTGAAAATGGTGAAGTTGTAGACATTATTAAGAACCAGAGTACGTGTATTAATCGTGAGAATATTGGTCAGCTGCATGAGCAGTCATTGAATTTCATTGGTATGAGAATTCTTGACTTCTTTAAAACAAATGTGCTGACATACTCTGAGATGGTTCAGATGTGGTATAAATTCGTTTCTATGGTTGATCAACCTCAAGCACAGATGGGCGCTGGGATGATTGACTTCTATGACGAAGAACAATGCAGATTGTTTATAGAGTCTATCTATGACGATGGTGGTATTATATTATCATCTCAGCCGTTTACGACTCCTATAAATCTAGATACTATAGCAGAAATCTATAAAGAATTTCCATTCATTAAACCCTATAAGGTAGCTATGCCTATAGAAGACAGTAATGGTAATATAAGATTTGTAAAGTCCAAAAGAGACTTAGTTGTTGGAAAAATTTATAATTATAGACTCAAACAATATGCAGAGGAGAAATTCTCTGTAACGTCTTTATCGGCTACCAATCTTAAGAACTTAAATACTCGTTCTAAAGCTAATAAAGCGTATGAAACTAAGTATGCTAAGACACCGATCATGTTCGGTACCATGGAATCTGGTAACCTGTCTCATCTAGGCATGCAATATGTGGTAATGAATCTCATGCTATATAGTAGTAGCCCTAGAGCTAGAAGACTGTTTGAAGAGCTATTAATTGGAAATCCATATGATATCAATATAGTATTGGACAAAGACAGCAAAAATAGAAACGCTGAAATCATCAATGCTTTATTGAAAACTATGGGTTTGAAATTAGTATTTTCAAAAGAACCAAAAGAAAAGAAAACCATGATGAATAATATTATGTATGAGCTTGTAAGTGCTAAAGACTTTAAACCTAAAACTAATATTAGACAGATCATGGACTTTTATGATGATGAAATAGAGCTTAAATATGCTGGAGCTCTTCATCATAAAAATAATAAACCAATGTATAATCTTATAATGATGGAGGATGTCAACAATGACGAACCTCAAACAAATATTAGAGCAATCATTGAAGAATCTGACGGAGAAGAATGATCCTACAATTGCTCTTTCTATAGACTTTGGAGTAATGGTTTCGCAAGAAACTGTAAATCTAATTCAACGACAACTTAACTGGAATCAAGACGACATAGATGAAGCTAATATTATACTTCATATTTCTAATATTCTTTATAATAATTCCAGTGTTAATATCCTACCATTAGATGATGGATTATATGATCAGCTTCTGGTAGCATATAAACGCTATAATCCGCTTGGTTATCAAGTTGGAGCTGAACCTATAAAGCTTCAAGAGATAGTTCAGCCAGAATTTGAAGAAAAGAGATATATGTATACTTGTATAACTAACAACGAATTAGATTCAAAAATGTATACTAGAGATATATTAGATCAACATACAAAACTCAATGAGTATCGCCCTGTTGAAATGATGTATCTTGTACAAGATCCAATTACAAAAAGACTTATAAACACAAAGCATAAATATCCTGAGCTAGTTGGCACTCTAGATAAATGTAAATTTGTCTTAAATGATGAGGCTGCATCTAGAGGAGCTATAGACAATCCAGCTGTACAGGTGTTTGAAAGAGACTTCATACAAAAGCACATCACGCAAGGCGTTATCGATCCATATAGACCGATTAGCATGATAGGCGAGCTTAAGTATGATGGTGTTTCTGTTGAGGCTGAAGTTTGTGGAGATAGAATACTCTCTGCATATTCTAGAGGTGATACAGCAGAAGACATAGCAACTGATTTAACACCTATATTTAAGAACTATAATTTCTATAGAGCTAAGAATGTACCTAAAGATGTAGCTTTTGGTATTAAATTCGAAGCAGTGCTTACTCATAGAAATTTAGAGCTCTTAGGTCAGATGAGAGGTAAAGAATATAAAAATGGTAGAAACGCAATCATTGGTCTGCTCGGAGCATCTGATGCTTATATGTATACTGATATGATTACGTTAATACCGTTATCGACATCGCTAGATATGGATAGAGTTAGCGAATTGAAATTTCTCAATAAGTATTATTCTACTGGAGAATTCAATAGATTCGTTGAGTTTTATGGAGATTATATCTCTATCCTTTATCAGGTTAACCAGTTTACACAATCAGCTGAGTTGGTAAGAAAAGTATTACCTTACATGATAGATGGCGTAGTTATCTCATATACAGACCCAAATATCATTAGGCTTCTTGGCAGGGTTAATTCTGTCAATAAATATCAGATGGCTATAAAATTCAACCCAAGAAGTGTACGTACTATATTCTTAGGTTATACTTATAATATCGGTAAATCTGGTGAAATAATTCCAATGGTTCATTTCAAACCAGCAGAATTTATCGGTACTATACATACTAAACAGACTATCCACTCTCTACAGAGATTCAATGAGTTGTCTCTTATCAAAGGTCAGGAGATAGACGTAGATTATGTAAATGACGTTATATCTTATGTAACCAAACCAGATACAGCTCATAATAGGCAATTACAATCTCAATATAGACCAGAGCCATTTATACAGATTTGTCCATATTGTGGTTCTAGGATAGAAATATCTGATACAGGTAAATCCGCTAGGTGTCCGAATGTTCATTGCCATGAAAGAAAAATTATGAGAATGGTTGATATGATATCTAGGTTAGGATTTAAAGATTTCTCTGAAGAGACTGTAAGAACATTAGATTTGACCGAGTTTTGTGATCTAGTTAAAGTTTATAACTATGATGAGTTATTAAATAAACTAGGCCCAATAACAGCAGACAAATTTATCAACTATCAGAAAGAGTTTCTAGCCAACCCAATAGAAGATTATAAAATCATGGCAGCATTAAGCTTTGAAGGGATGGCTGAAGAAAAATGGAAAACTATTCTTAAAGTATTCGATCTTCATACTTTAGCTGGAATGAATAACGCTATGCTAATAAACAGTCTTGTTTCTATAAACGGCATAGGGCCAGCTATAGCAAATGCTGTTGCTAATGGATTTGCTGATTATTCTAACGATATAAACTTCATACTTAATAATATAAAAATTATAGACTCTAAATACATGGCTAATAAGCCTAAAGTTGCTCTCACTGGAACAAGAGATCCAATGTTGATAGACATTATCAGGTCTCAAGGTTACGATTGTGATGAAAAATATGGTGTTACCAAAGACATAGCTTTGCTAATAACAACGGATTTAAATTCTACGTCTGGTAAGATGGATAAAGCTAGAAAATACGGAATACCAATACTGACTCCAGAACAATTCTATCAGTCGCATAACATTCAATTTGGCGCATTTTAAGTGCTGTAACTTTTTACAATACATTAAACAAATTTATAATTGCATACTATATATTTGTATGCACTAGACATACGTACAAAATTTAGGAGGAGATGTTACTATGAATAATAATTTTACGCACAACCTTATGATGATGAATATCGACAAGTTTATCATGCCGCTTTATCATCATGCACCACAGGCAAACAAGAGCTACGAGGAGTCTGAGCTTCATCAGGCACTCGTTATTAATGCCGATAGCATCGGCTATGATATTGGAGACAATGACGACAGACCCGAGAGGCTGGTGAAAGCATTCTTTGCTGGCATTTCCAGCTATCTATCCAAGAGGAAAGTTAGCAAGCCGGACGAAGCAGTAGCGCTTGTTCTTCAGGATACATCTGGAGTATTCAAGTTTGCAGCTATTGTTGAATATTTCGCTAACGTAGAAAACCCAGACGAGGCAGGAAACTGGGGATACTCATTTACGTTCTATGAGGAAGATCTTAAAGATCTCGAAAAGAGAAAGACTGTAAAGAAACTGCTTGCCGGTGATGATGCGTTTAAGAGTATTATGTACAAGGCAGCTTATGATGTTGGAGGCTTTGTATTCAAGAAAGACGTTTATATCTATGACGCTTGTATCTTGGTAACTGATACTATTTTGCAGGTGCTCGATCATGAAGCCATTGACGGACAGGTAGTTGATATCGAAATGCCGGGATATTTCAAAGCCAGCGTAGGTGTAGAAAATGGCGAGAAAGTTTTCAGCATTGTTCCTGACGGGCATATGAAAGCACTTGTAAAGTCTGATATCGATCTGGATGATTGATTAAACGATTATAATAGACTAATCCTAAATAGGGTGGAGATTGCTCCACCCTATTTATTTTTAATAAAGAGGGGAAGATACAATGAAAAAAATTGAAATCGAACGGAGATTATATAGCGTTGTTTCTCCTGAAGAATATTCCCAGAATAAATCTAGTTGTAATGCTAAAACTACTGCTGTGTTAGTTGGTGAAACGGTATTGCCAATTAGAAGTAGCATTGAAAATTCACCAGGAATTTATTATAACAATGGTTGTGAGACAATGGCAGATGTCATCAAGCCATCTAAACAACAAGCACATGAATATTCTGCCGACAAAATTATAGACTTCACAAATGCTGATAGTTTGGGTGAAGTAATGAGAAAGAACGAGCTTCTTAGGAATATACAGCAAGACTTGATGGTTTCCGGTAAAGACAATATTCTCTGCCTTCCGCAATCACAAGAAGATACTCCTGAGATGAGAGCTCTTAAAGGCGCTATCAATAGCAAGCAAATAGATAAGAAACAATATGAAGATAGATTCCCTCAATATCAAAACAACATGAGGCTTCTTAAAGGCCATTCGATCACTTTATCAAAAATGATTGAAATATGTACTGGGTTTGATATCGCATGTGAGCTTACATTAAGAGACAAGCCAGATGCAGTCAATCCAATGAATACAGAGATATCATTAGATTTGACAGAAGGGAGGCCGCTTAAGAAAGAATGAAACAGAGAGAATTTATACATGAGTATAACAAACAAAACAGACCTAAATTTAATAGAAAATTCTTTGAGCGGCACGATGAAGATTTAATCAATGCACTTAGATACGTTGTATACTCATGTGAAAGAGATAATGTTTTTGTCATAAAAGTATTATCTTTTGAAGTGATAGATAGCTATGATGATGTTAATCATGTCTTATGGGAATATGAAGATTCCATTATGAATAAGACAAAAACGAAACGTGAAGAAAATGCCGCTGCAGCGAAGAAACAGAATAATGCTGTAAAAAAGAAAGATAATCAGTTTGCTTATATCAATCTTAAAGGATCAGCACTTAAAGTTATTAAAGTAGTATACTTCATACAGATAAATGAAAAGAAAAATGGACTTGTGTCTGATACTGTAACAGTATACATTGCAATTCCAAGAATAGTAGATGGATTCTATTACAAGCTCAACGGTAACATTTATTCTGCTATATATCAAATTGTAGATGCATCTACTTATAATAACTCCGCCGCGAAGAATACCAAAAAGCAATCTATTACATTCAAAACTATATTTATGCCCATAAGAGTTTACAGATATCAGAATAATCTTACAGATATAGATGGAAATAACGTTCAGACTATATATTTTATAGCAAATATGTTTAGAAAGTCATTGCTGCTTATAAAATATATGCTAGCAAAGATGGGTCTTTATAATTGTATGAAATTCTTATACATCGAAGGTGTATATTTTATACAAGAAGACCAGCTGAATAAATTTTCAAAAGAGCAGTTTTACATATTCCCAATAAATCCAATTAAAGATATTTATATAGTTTGTAATAGAATGATGTTTGACTCTGTACAGATTGTTCAATCATTTGTATACACTGTACACCATATTATTTTGCTTAATAAAGATTTTACATTTGGAGATTTATTCGGTGAAAAAATGTGGGTTAAATCTTTAGGTGCAGAATTCACTTCAAAAGATATAGATACGATATATGACAAAGGTAAAAACATTTTAGCATCATTAGAATTTATCTACGATATGATGACTATGCAAGATCTTAAGTTATCTATGGAAGATAAATCTGACGTTTATAGAGTATTAAGGTGGATGATGTATGAGTTTAACTCATTACGTCAAAAAGACAATCTTGATATCTCTACTAAGAAAGTTAGATATGCTGAATATCTTGCTATGTACTATGCTGCTAAACTAGCTAAAGGTATTTACAGAATATCTGATAAAGACAATAGGGCAGATCTTAATACTATAAGAAAAGCTATACAAATACCACCAATGTATTTGATTAATGCTATAACCACAAAATGCCAGTTGGTGAATTATAAGAACTGTGTTAATGATCTTGATAGTCTTATAGCATTAAAATACACATATAAAGGTATATCTGGTATTGGAGAACGCTCTAACGCTATCTCAGGAGCATACAGAAATGTACATCCATCTCATCTAGGACGAGTTGATATAGACTCAAGCTCAAACTCAGATCCTGGAGTAAGTGGTACAATTTGTCCATTGGCTGAATTATATGACGGCCATTTTACCGAATATGAAGAGCCATCTACTTGGAATGAAAACATGGTTAAAGTCCTAGATATTTATAGAGCGGCTAAGAGCAAGCAAGAAATGATTAGACTCTTAGATGACACCGAAGTTTCAAAACACAAAAGTAATATCAAAGAAATATTAGAACAAGAAGTTGTAGCAGCAAGAAATCTTTTATCTGTTGAATTATACACTACAGATGAAGAATATATTAATGGCTATGATATTTTTGGTGACGGATATTTCTTTGTGGAGAACGAATAATTGGGAGGAGAGTAAAAGATGCCTAAAACGACTGTACAATCGTTATATTATCGTTATTTTGTCTATTCTTCTGAAGAAGAAAACTTAAGGATAAAGTTATACGGTAATAATGTTTCTTTCGGAACTGTAGTGGTTAGAGGTGTGCCTAAGAGATATACTTCTATTGTTACAGATCTTAAAGATACTAAGCCAGATGCAATTGTCGTTACTAAGGGCGATATCCGTAAAATTCAATACACTCCACCCAAGCGATAAAATTAAAAATGGTGGTGGAAAAATACCACCACCGTTTTATTTTTTTGTGTGAGAGGTGTTAGGATGAGCCAAGAGATAATGACAGTTTTACCAGATGGATGTTGCCCAGTATGTGGTCATAGTCAATTTATTGTTAAAGAGATAGAATCTAATTTATTTTTAACTAATCAATTTGGAGAGATTATTGATAGTAGAGAAGAAAAATATGCTTGCGTTGGTAAATGCTTGATGTGTGGTAAAGAATATTCCATGTATTCAGCGCCCAATAAGTTTATACCTTTGACTCCAATTAGAAAAATTCTATATGAGTATTCAAAAGAATATTTAGAAAGCAAAGAGCCAAAAGAACAATATTTAACAAATCCTATGTTTAAGGAGTAAATAAAATGTATGCAGCATTTGATATATCTCCATTATGGGAATTATACAATGCTCTTCAGGGCGAAATAGACTGGATGGTAAGAGCTAAGCCACTTCCAAATTTCCCATGGGGTAAAGAATTAAATAAAGATAATGTTTTCAAATTAATATTACAGAACAATGGATGTGCGTTTGCTAATGATCCTGTATTTCATGAAAATACTATGACGTTTGATGAAAATTATAAAATAATATTTTTATACGGCGGCACTGGAAATAACGTAAATAATTATTTTGATTACGTAGAATTTTTTGGTGCTAAAACTCTTGTTATTTTCATGGATAATTTTCTAGACATAGATAAAAAACTAGAAACAGAAGACGAGCTTTTTATTGGTAAATCTTTATATGTAGAAATGATAAGAAAAATAACAGATGTTTTCTTAGCTTCCACAGTAAACTTTGCGGAATTGAATTCGTCTATATTATCGACCACTGCAGCTGGTAATGCTTATAGATTTGCAGGAATATTTATTGCAGCAAAAATAATTCAGCCTTACTGTAAAGATGGTGAGATAACTGAAAATGATATAGACACTATAGATATCGCTGATCTAAAGCAAATGCTTAAAATACCGATAGAGCTTTTGGTAAGCGGTGTGAAGTATATGTCGTAAGAATTTATATAATGAATTACATCCAAATAATCTAAAGGATGTGATGATAATGATAGCAGAAAAGAAAACAATGTATGAGTTGATACATCCATATAGATGTAAAAACTGTGGGCAAGATATGTTATTTTTTACCACAAATAGTGGAACTGTAATAGATTATAAAGAATTTTTCAATCGCGGTAATACGCTATCTGAAATGAAAAGATACTTAGAAAGACGCAATATTGGATTTCTTAAGTGCCTCTGCTGTAATAAGCTATATATCATTGATTGGACAGACGATTGGCCTCAACAAGTGATAGATAAGAAAGTGCCAAGAGAATTTGGTATTTGATCTAACTGAGGGAAATAAGATATGGGAATATATATTTCTGAGCCGAGTTATGAAGATAATAGCTATGATATATGCGGGAATGCTACATATAAGGTTCTAAAGATGGGTTATGGGGCTATTAGGATTTGTTTATGTGAAGAATGCTTTAAACAGCTATGTGAGAATATAGAACCATTTTTAAATAAAGATGAGGACAATTTGAAATGATTCGTTTAAGATACTATAAAGATGATGCTGTAAAATTTATTATCTATGGATTATATAGAAGTAATAAATTTATGGCATTAGATGAGTTTATTGGTACTCCTGAACATGATACTGTTAAGGAAGCCATAACTGAGTTATATAATGATAAGATTTATAAAGAAATAAAAGAAAGCGGAATAGACGATGTTAAAATCGTTATTCTAATGCAAGTTGATCCATCTAAGCAACGTACAGGTGATGACACCAATATTCTTTATTATTGCAAATCTGCAGAATTTTACTTTGATATTAATCTTAAACTAGAAGATGTACATTTTAGTTTTAAAGACATCGAAGGAGATTTTGAAGAGGCTAAGTTTGATAATAAAGAAAATATAACTACATTTGGTTCTGGAGCTATGGATGCTAAAGAGTGGTTTGAAAATGAGTGTCCAAATGCTAAGTTAGCTGATCTATTAACTAAGCTATACGGTGCTGAATGGATTAAATATTAATAAACACTTTTAAGGAGGGTAATGAAATGGCTAAATCTGCAAGGGAAAAGAATCTGCACAAGAAGAAGCTTATTAAGGAAGCTAAGAAGAGAAATAAGAAGTAACAAACATAACCCCAGTGGGATAACTCCCACTGGGGCTGGTAATTATATTTTTAATTATATATCATAAAATTGACATCAATAGCAAAGGAGATAGAAGATGCTCTTAGACATAGTGCTAAGACAATCTTTAAATAAATTAATATGTTTATATATGAATATGCAGCTAAGGCTAATACCGAATGGGAATATAGAAAAGACGAATATATTGTAAACGATTTTATTCATGGTATAGCATTATCTTTCGATGAAGCTATTGAGAAATATAATATCGCTTATAGAGAAGTTGGATGTTATAGAGATTATTCTCCTATAATAATCCAGCATAATACAGAACCAATTCCATATAGTAATATAGACATGAATCTTAAAGGGTATGATCTTATTAAAGAGATGCCTAAGATGTGCTATAAAATAATTTATACTCTAGATAATGATTTGAATATTATAACTAATGATGTTTTCTTTAATATGTACTCGTATATTATTTTTCATGATATTGAAAAATCTCTTTACGATAAGTATAATAAGTTTACTAAGGGAGCTATAATTCGTAATAAGAATAATGGTAGACTATATAAGATTCTATCTGGATCTGAGTCTTATCCATTAGTAATGAGTGACATAGTATTCAATGAGAAATATAGCAATTTTGCACAGATTCAGCGTATTGATAAGAATAATAATCTAATTGGTAAGGTGAAGAATATAGATCATATTACTATAAAATATGAGTTAGCATAATTGTATATATAATATGGGAGGGATCGATCCCTCCCATGTTTATTTTTAAATTATATTTTACAAGCAATTAAAGGAGATGTGATATATATGAGATATAAAAGTATAGAGCTTATAAATTATGCTGGTATATACAACGGCATGCAACTTACACAAATAAATATAGATTTTACTCAATGCGTATCTAATAAGATTATCATTAGAGGGTCAAATGGTTCTGGTAAATCTACACTTATAAATGCTATAAACCCCAACCCAGATTCTAATGATAAATTTATTCCAGGAGCTGAAGCTAGAAAAACTTTAGTTTTATCTGATGGCTTTACAGATTATGTAATTAGATATATCCATCCAGTAACACAATCTGGTAGAGGTACAACTAAAGGTTATATATCTAAGACTATAAATGGGCAGTTAGTAGAATTAAATCCAAATGGAAATATATCTTCCTGTAAAGATATTTTATATGATGAATTTGGTTTAGATTCTTCATATATAAGCTTATCACAATTATCATCTGAAGATCGTGGATTAGTAGATAAAAAACCAGTAGAGAGAAAAAAGCTTATAAATAGTATAACAAATTCTCTTGATACTTATAATAATATTTATAAAGCTGTGAGTAAAAAATCTTCTATATTAAAGAATCTTATTAATAATATAACTAATAAGATCGATATGATAGGAGATGAAACCAAAGTTATAGCAGCTTTAAATAATATAGAACAGAAGATTCAAATATTAGAGCAAGAACGAGATACTACCATAGAAGCTATAGCGTCTGTAAAATTAAAGCTAAACGAGGCTCAACAGAATTTAGATGATAATAAATATGATGAAATAGTCACAGAGCTAGCTATGGTAGCAAAAATGGTTAATTCTTCTATGAAATCTATACAGGAATTTTTAAATAAGCATTCTATAGAATCTATAGATAAATTAATAGCTTTTTTAGCTTCTGTAGATAAAAATATTATAATCTTAGAATCTGAGATAGATGCATTAAATTTAAAAATACCGGCTTTGTTGTTGGACAGAGAAAATGAGCTAAAGCAATTACAAGAAAAACAGCATAAATTAAATTCTCTTCAGGGAGAATATAATTATGCTGAGCTTAAAACGGCTATAGAAACATCTGAAGAAAAATTAAAAGAATATGAATCTATATTTACTCGAATGGGGTTAATGAATATAGATATAATAACTAAAGATGAATTTGATTATGCTATGGAGTCTTTAAAGTCTCTCAAAGAAATGGGCATTGCTCTCACATCATTATATGATAATCAATATCTAGTTAACTTTATAAGTAATAGAGCAGAGATATTAAACCTAATAAGTCAAATTCCATCTTTAAAACAGCAAGCAGAATCATTACAGCAATCATTATCTAATCTAGAGAAAACAGAAATAGAAGCAAGAGCAAAACGAGACATAGCAAAAGCATTATCTAAACGACCATCTGGGTGTACTATAGATGATTGTCCATATATATCATCTGCAATATTAGCCGAAACCGAATGGTCAGAGGAAAGATATATTGATTTAATAAATAAAATAAAAGAAAATGATAGTGCTTTAACAAGTATAAACGATAATTTATCTAAAGCGTTAGTATATCAGGAAATCAATCTCAGAGTTACAGCAATAGAACGTGAGCTTAATTCAAAAATAAAAATGATATTAAAGCTTCCGATAAGAAAAGATTTTCAACATACATTTATACAAAGAGTAATTAGCGGAGATAATTTCAAAGATATAGATGATTTGTATAAATTTATAGATTGTGGTAATATGATAGAAGAATACAAACTAGAGAAGAAACAGTTTGAAGTTTATATGTCTGAATTTAGTATTTATAAATCTAAAAATGACATAATTGAATCTATCATAAGTGATATAGAAATTCTTCAAAATAAAATAGAAGATATTGCTAATAGCATCAATGCGGCTAATAATGATATACTTGAAAAGAAAACTAAAATAGAAGAATTGAAAAGTGTAAAAACTGCTCTGGGGAATACATTATCCAAATACAATGATGTATATCAACCAAATAAAAACAGGCAAGATGAGTTACAGCATTTAAAAGAATCGTTAGATTTTGCTGTAGTGCAAATGCAGACTTTAAGACAACAACAAGATCAGCTAAATAAAAATCTAGGCTCTGTAAATTCTGATATTAAGAATCTATCTGAAAGGAGAGACAGTCTTAAGCATTCTTTAGTTATGCTTAATGATTATAAGATAGAGCTGGATAAATACAATAAAGAGTACATGCTAATAGAGAAAGTTAGATATTATGCAAGCCCAAACACTGGTATTCAATCTATCTTTATAGGGCTTTACATGAATAAGGCTTTGTCTTTAGCAAATGAATTATTATCTATGCTTTTCAATGGTGAATTTATATTGGAGCCATTTATAGTAAATGAAACAGAGTTTAGAATTCCATGTCGTGGTGAAGGCTTAAGCCATGATGATATAAGCTCTATGTCAACTGCACAGAAGACAGCTATAAGCATGATTATATCATTTGCTTTATTGCATCAATCATCAACTAAGTATAATATAATTTGCTTAGATGAAGCTGATGGTGGATATGATTCTTTGAATAGATCTCAGTTTATTAATCTATTGGATAGATTAATGAGTATATTAAACTGTGAGCAAGCTTTTATGATTTCTCATAATAATGAGATAGATACATCTGCTTGCGATATGATTTGTTTAAAGAATACATCATCTGAGTTGATAAATGGTCATATTATATGGAAATTTTAAAATAATAAATCATTCCAGTGGGGTTTAACCCCCACTGGTTTTGTTTAGCATAATTTTTATTTAACTTAACAATAAGCAGGAGGATAAAATTATGCAAACAAAGAAAATTTTAACCGCAAAAGCGGTAGATAAATTAAAAATAAAAAAAGCTGCATTGCAGCAGCAGATCTATATTTGTAGAGCCGATAAATCCAGATTAAATACGTGTTTAGATTTAGCATTCAAAAATAAAAGTTATTCACATTTATCAAAAGAAAGTCCTATTAAATTAGTTAATGAGTTATATCAAACAAATCAAAAGCTCAATAGCTTAAGAGACCAGGTTGATACTATAAATAAGAAATTATATAATAGAGAGGAAGCTATAAAATCTGCAAATTATAATACATAATGATATGACAAAATATACCGGTAGGGATAACGCCCCTACCGGTATATAATTTAAAATTTATTTATTGTAGAATCAATGCCTGAATTGTTAATAACTATTAAAGGATAAGTGGCATTTCTATGCTTATCAACAGCAACACCATTTCTAACATTTAGATCTAGCTCATATATATCATCATTGCTAGGAACTTCTATCCCTTGAAGCGGTTGCCCTGTAGATTTATCTATACAAGCATACCATCTATTGCCTGTAGATTCATCATAATAAACCACAGTTTCAATTAATCCTTGAGATTCATATAGCATTCTCTTTCCAGCTGGATCTAATGATTGCTCCCATGAGCCTGTATTATCAGCATAACCACCGATTACAGCTCTATCATACATTTGACCTGCACCCACCATAGTTGTGTCCATAATAGACGGTCCTAACGGTGTTGTTTGTCCTATAGGAGTAGAAATGAAAGCATTATACATATTAGCAATTCTTGTGTTATCATCCTCTTCAGATTGCTGAAGCATCTTTAGGTCTTTGATTCTTCTAATTTCCATATTATTAATATCATTAATAGTCTTATTCTTTTCTTTAATTGCAGAAAGCTTAGCATTGATAATACCAACAGCGTTTTCTGTCATATCATTTATATAATTATATTTATTTTTTAGAGTCTTGGAAGCTCTAATCATCTGCAAGTCGCTAAGAGTTTCAGCTCCAAGCATATCTAGTTGTCTAATAGCATCATCTAATTGCATATTAGTCTCTGTATATGCAGTTTGATATGGTATATTTTGTTGAATATATGACATAGATGATTCTGGCTTTATTGGAGTTAAAATTTCTACAGAACCATCATCTGATTTCTTTTTTGTTTTAGCTCTAACTGGCTTTATAGATGTACTTGTATTATCGTCTATGGTGATTAGTTTATTATTCTTTTCTTCGGCTGAACCTTTAATGAATGAATTTATATTAAATCCAATATCTTCTTCTTTCTTTTTAGCCATTTTATCCATAAACCTCCTAACGATTATATATTATAAAAATGCAAGCAATTGATTATATCAATGTTTTAGGAGGTATATTAAAAAACAATACTTATACAGGTGCGGTCAGGCGCACCTGTGTATGAAAGGTTTGGGGTTGTTATATCTGGAACAGAGGAAGTTTCACTATGAAAATAACACACTTATCATGGCAAGTAATAAGTTTACATTATGCATATACCCTGACATATATTGCATTTATAATTATGTTTCTACGATAATAGAAAAATAATATATGGAGCACATCTATATAAATTAGATGATAATAAGAAGTTTAATAATAATAAATAATGTAATATAAAGAGGTAATTGAAAATGGATTTTAAACCGATATTAAAGAATGTTCCTCTTGGAGCTAATGTTACATTAGTAAATACAGTATATATAAGACCACAAAAAATAATAGACGAACAGACTTCTAAACCAAAGTACACTGATGATTTTCTATATATTGTGTATAGGAATCTAGACACTGGAGAAAAATCACATGAGTTAATTAGATGCCCTGAATATACATATTATCTTACTAACGAGGGAGTCTCATATGGATATAATAGACTCTTTACAGATAAATCTGATGTACATCCAATAACATGTAGATTTACAGATTTAAAACGTTCAATAGCATCAAACACAAATAATCTAGAGTGGTTTAAAGAAAATCTACAAAATGGTAATTATAGATTAAACGATAAGTTGTTACAATTACCGTGTGTTTTCTTAGCAGATATGAATATCGAAGATCACTATAGATTCTGGTTCTCTTTACAGTATAAGAATGAACCATATACGCCAACTAAATTATATTTCGATATTGAAGCAGATACTATAAAAATGAAAGGAGACTTTCCTGAACCTGGTGAGTGCCCTGTTAATGCGATTACATTAGTAGATGATACTAATTTCGTTGTTTATACGTTATTATTAGATAATTATAATAATGATCAAATCTATCCATTTATGGAAAGAGAGAATCTTTCTGAAGAAATAAAAGCATTTATTAGGGAGCATGTTGGTGGCTGGAAAGAAGAAATCAGATATGGACTAGATAAGTTTCAATATAAAATAGCTTTATTTGATGAGGAGATTAAACTAATAAAAATAGCTTTCGATATAATCAATAAAGTTAATGCTGATTTTACATTGGCGTGGAATATAGCATTCGACTTGCCATATTTAATACAGAGAATATATAATCTTGGATACGATCCAGCAGAGATTATTTGTCCTAAAGACTTTGAAATTAAATATGTGCAATATTTTATAGATAGAAAAGCTGACAAGTTTGCAGAGCGTGGTGATAATGCTATTATAACTTGCGAAACTGTTTATATGGATCAGCTTATATTATTCGCATCTCGTCGTAAAGGACAACGAGATTTAGGATCTTTTAAGCTTGATTATATAGGCGGCGTTGTAGCCGATGTTGGCAAATTAGATTATTCTGATATTACTACAAATATATCTAAATTACCATATTTAGATTATCATACATTTGTGTTTTATAATATCGCTGATACTATAGTGCAACTATGCATAGAGCATAAAATAAATGATGTTGATTTTGTATTTACAAAAGCTTTATCTGTAAACACAAGATATTCTAAAGTACATAGACAGACTACATATTTGATCAATAGAGGTATATATGATTTTTATAATATGGGTTATGTGATGGGCGCAAATGTCAATAAAGATAACCCTAAAGAAAAATTTCCTGGAGCATTTGTGGCAGACCCATTATTAGTATCAGACAAAGCAAAACTCAAAGTTAATGGAATTCCTGTAAATATAATTCCAAATGCAGACGATTTCGATTTTAAAGCACTATACCCCTCAATTATTGATCAAAATAATATGGCTCCAAATACTATGCATGGGAAGATATTCTTACCTGAGCAAGTAGATCCTAAAGAAGATAGGTTTAATAATGAAGATTTTGATAGAACGTCATGGTTTATCGAAGACCTTATATCTGGAGACGTAATAGATTTTTGTGTTAGATATTTGTCTATGGCTGGATATGAGGAGTTGTATGATGACATAATAAATTATTATATGAATAAGATGAATGCATATGATGGTTTATTTGAATCTAATACGTTAACTCATAAACGTTATATGATAGATCCTATAGTGGATAACACTAAAAAACGTCCTATGATAGAGCTAGTAGATAATTCTAAAAACCGTGAGATGATTGTCATACAGGAGAAAATACCTAAATGGGAGCAGAATTAATAATACCAGTAAGCGATATATTTTATATACTAGAGATTTCTAAAGCACTTAAGCAGAGAACCATCATGTGGTATCAAGATTATGTAATTGGAATGGATTCTGATGATTACATAATTTATTATAAAATAGATTCTACTAAGATTAATGTAAGGCCTATAGTGGGCCTTATAGTTAATCAACGTGAATTATCAGCATTTACAAAAACTATAACAACAGAGTTTGAGTTTAAGATAGATATTATAGCAATAAACTTTAGTACTCTATTAACGACTTTAAATGGAACTCTAAAGGTTGATGTGAATACTTCATTTATAAATAATAAGATGATGTTTATCGGATTTAATAATAGATTCATTAATTCTAAAGAAGATGATATGAGTAATATTATAGATTTTATGTATAGTATGAATAAATCATCCGGAGTAAGATTGTTTAAGTACGATGATAATCATATACTGACTTTATTTGGTGGGCTATTACCATTAACCAAATCAGATAAGATTTTCTTAAGTATAATAGATGATATCAACGAAACATTCTTAGCTCGATTTAGAATTAAGAAAAAGCTAGGTGACGTAATAATAATTTTAAAATATATGAAAATTTGATTTGGAGGGCTAGAAATGGAACAGGAAAAAATTAATGCATTAGTAAATTCTATAAATGGTATTATTAAAGAAATAGCTTTAACAGCTAAGTCTCAAGAGTATAATATAATTCAAGTATATAATAATTCATTTCTAGCCCTACAAGCATTAAATGCTTGTATATTAAATTTATTACAAAATAATCCAAAAGATAAACAGCTTATTTTATATAAATTAGTTACAGATGATCTGATAAAAAGCTATACGCTTATAACAGAAGAGAACCAAAAAGCTAATTCTGTTGTTACATATAGAATATCTAGATATTGCGAAGAGTTTCTTAAATTTGTTTTTACGGAAAATGATAATATAAGATGGATGATCAAATTCAGAACTCAATATTTAGATAACGTTTTATCTACATCTGATTTAATACGAAATTGTGTTAAAGAACGTAGAAAATTGAATATAAGTGATAATGAAGATAAATATAAAACTGCGTTTATAAATATTTATCTTGATGGCGAAGATATCACTAAAGGCAATGAATTTAGAATCGAGATGGTCATGAATTATGTGACTGACATACAACTTTAAACGAGTGTATTTCTTTTTGTTTAATAAGTACCCCGAAACATGAGATTAAATTACACTCGAAAGGAGCATTAAAATATGGCTGATGATAAGCAAATTAGATTAGGGCCAATTAAAAGGCTCGCTAATCTTATTCAGGGTAATAACGATGCTCTATATAAAACAACGTATTATTCTGATCCTACAAATAGACAGCAGCTGCAGGCGTTGAAAACAGATATCACAAATACAATTAAAGATATTATGACCAATAGTACAGATAATACTGGACAACCAAATATCTCTAAATTGTATGAAAGATTATTGCTTGGGTTTCAAAACGATAAGAGCACTGTAGATGATTTTGAACGTATATTTAGCGATAATGATTTTGTCAATAACCTTACGGCTTCTTACCTAGACAATAGATGGGTAAGAGCAGTAGATATGGAAATCGACGAGATACTAAAATATATGCCAAAACTACAAGAAGCTTTGGATACTATTACAGATAACGTTCTCTCTGCAGATAGCTTCTCTAAAGACTTTTTAAATATAAAAAATACTCTTAGCAATGGTGATACTACAACAGAGCAATTTGATAAGAATGTAGAGGATCTTAAAAAAGATTATAAACTTCTTAAGTTGATAAAAGAAATATATGAGGACACCAGCAAATATGGTGAATGCTTTATATACTGTGTGCCATACGACAAAGCAATACAGAAATTGTTAAATAAGAAGTTTGACAATCGTAATGTAGTTGTTAAAACTAATTTCGGCGAGGGTACGATTATAACTGAGTCTGCAGAGATGGGAAAATCTAAAGTAGATATACCGGATGGATATCAATTAGATAATTCTGTAGACAATTTTAATATGAATATCACCATAGAATCTGGTATAATTTCTTCTGTTGTAAATACAGAGAAAGCCGCTAGAGAAAAACTACAGAAAGTTAATGAGCAATCTATTTATCATGAAGCTATAGACAGCTATGATAATTTAGGAAGAACAGCATGGGCTTATAATAGAACAATGGATGTAGATGCTAATCTTGGTTCTAAATATCCTAAGCATACTAGATTTGATCAAACCTTAGGAGATTCTTTAGAATTGCCAGATGATGCAAATATTTCAGCACAAGATGGATTAACAATGACAAATAAAAATGGAAAAATAAAATCCATGAATGGTGTTATTGTTAAGAAGCTTAAAAGAGACCGTGTAGTTCCAATTATTATAAATGATATTTGTCTTGGATATTACTATTTTGAATTTGATAATGATCTTCAATTATTTGATGAGAAGCAATCCTCCACTGGTATGGTAAATACTATTACTGGTTTAAGATCCAATGGAAGATCAGAAGCTTTTGATTCAATGGAGCGTCGTATGCAACTATTGAGAAGTATTGCTTCTCAGCTTGCGGATAAGATAGATAACAAATTTGTAGACAATAACCAAGATCTTAAAAAAGAAATTTATTATATTCTTAAGTATAATGATGATTTTGCTTCAAATGCTAGTGCTTTAAATAATATTAGGGTATCATATATTCCACCGGATGATATTCATCATGTGTATTTTGATATCAATGAAGATACCGGTAGAGGAGTATCAGATCTTATGCTTTCTCTAGTTCCGGCTAAATTATGGGTTGCTATTTATGTAACTAATTGCTTGGCTATAATGACTAGAGGCAATGATAAGAGAGTTTATTATGTCAGACAATCTGTAGAATCTAATATAAGTAAGACTCTATTGAAGACTATAAATGAAATTAAGAAATCTAACTTTGGTATTAGACAGATTGAGAATATCAACTCTGTTCTTAATATCACTGGTAGATTTAATGACTATATTATTCCTAGAGGCGCAGATGGGCAATCTCCAATTGAATTTGAAGTTATGCAGGGTCAGCAGATAGAAATAAAAACAGAATTATTAAATCTGCTAGAAGAATCTGCAATTAATCCAACTGGCGTACCAATAGAGATAATTCAAAATAGACAATCTCCAGACTATGTTATGCAGCTTACAATGTCTAACTCTAAATTCTTAAGATTTGTATATGATAGGCAATCTCAATTCCAAGAGATCATTAGCCCATTATTAACAAAGATTTATGATTTAGAGTACGCTACCAAAGACATGGTAACGTTATTACTACCACCGCCATTATTTATCAATGTGACTAACACTAATCAGCTTATAGTTAATACTAACGAATATTGTGATAATATAGTTAATATTATATGTGCTGATGAGCAAGATGATCAAGTTAAGAATAAATTTGCTAAAGAATTAAAGATTTATTCTCTTGGATCATATTTAAATATGGCTAACATTATGGAGATTTATAACAAAGCTAAACAGAATGTTACAATGGATGCCATGAAGCAGAATATAAATTCTGATGACGTAGGTGGCGATGACAATTATTAATAAAAATAAAATTTTCAAAATATATAGAGGGTGGATTTCTCCACCCTCTATTAAATAATCAATTATGTTAAATCTTATCTTTATCTGGAAGCATCTCGTATGCTTCAATGATTTTATCGTTAATGACTAGATTAACGAATTTATCTTGTGCTGCAATCTCAAGCTTTCTCTCTTCGTTTGCTTTGATGAAGTCTTGCGGATTATCTATGTCTAGGCTATAATCAGTACCGTGATCGAATTCCCAGTATGGTGTTCGATCTATTAACTTAGATAGAGTTTCAGCTTCAAAGATTCCAGTTTTTATAGTTTCATGAGTTCTCATAAACCACGCAAATCTCACTGCTGCTTTAAGACAACTAATTTCTGTATAACCTTTATTGGATGTCCTATCTAAAAGCTTATACCGACATTCGCCGTTCCATTTTTCTTTATTAAACTTCTTATCAAAATAATTATATAACTGGAGAACTTGCTCTGAAAGCAGACTATTGAAAAAATCATTACATAGAACCACTATAGACTGCTTTTGTTTATAGTCGATTCTTTCATAATACTCTTGCCTATATCCAATTGTGTCGATAAACGTTATAGCGTCTCTCACTGCAGGTAGATTTTGTCTAGTATAAAACGATGGCTGGCTAATCTGGTCTATATAATCTTGCAGTTTATCAATTACGGTTATGTATTCGCTGTTGATAGATTTTAATAATGAATCGATTATAATATTGTCTTCCCATTTGTTATCCATCTTATTGCTCTCCTTTAATTTTTTATTTATATATAATGCACATGAAGTGTATCATGTTTATAATATATAAATAAAAAATTAATTACTTAAAAGCCTTCATTATTAAGCTTTATCTCCAGTTCCGCCACCATCCAATTGATTTGATATTATATACATCAATAATATAGAGCACGGATCATCACACTTTAATAATTTTTTACCAAGTCAATCTACTTGTTTCTACTTAAAGCCTGCTTTTAGTCATTAAGATCTGTCAGATAATCACTAGTAACAATATCAATACCGAGTGAAAACCATTCTTTGACATTGCTAGCACTATTAACAGAGTATACGCTACAAAACATGCCGGCTTTATGAATAGTATCGATCAGTTCATGCGTTATACCGGCTCCAATATATCTATCAAAATCGATACCCCAATTATCAATTTTTGAACCTTTTACGTAGTTTATTACTTTGTTTGCGTCATCGACCGAAGCGACTACTTGCATCGTTGGTGCTTTTGTTATTCTCCTAAGAGTATCAGAACGCATCGTATCGCCGATGAACATATAATCACTATCGCAAAAACCATACTCATTGAGGATCGATACTATTTCTTTTACTTGTTCAACCGATGGTCTGATCTTCCATTCGATCAATGGAACACAGTTATAGGTTTTACAAATTTGTAAGTATTCTTGAAACGTTAGAATTTTTTGATCTGATATGACACCAGTAGTCTGATTTACGTAATACAATTCCTTGATCTGAGCGAGCGTTAACGCGCTTACGTTGCCGGTACCGTTCGTAAGAGTATCAACTGATATGTCGTGGAAGCAGACCCATTTATTATCAAAAGTCAATCTTATATCTGTTTCTATAGCCCATGCCTTATTAATTCCGGCTGTTCTGAATGATAACTCACAGTTTCCTATCGGTTGTGAATCTGATCTCATGCCTTGATGCATTGCAAATTTAATCCTGCCATTATTCCACCATGGTAATTTATTAAATAATGTTACAGATATTTCATCTTTCAAAGCATAATCGGTTCCAGACTTGTACGGAATAAAAGGTTTTACATAATTACTCTGTCGTAGTTGAAATTTCCTTATATGCCATGTATTTCCACCTGAACCACTTGCAGCCGCAATCGACACCTTACTTATAGTTTTATTTATATTACTTGTAAGACTAATTTCAGTCCACGATGAAGCACTATTTTCGATGTATTTCGACATCGTACTTTCGTCGGTATAATCAAAATATATTCTAAATCCATTGCCGGTTTGAGTAGTTTCTCCGTCAGTGTATCCCTCAAACGAAATCGTCCAAACTTGATTTTCCGAAAAAATATTTTCTAATATGGTCTTAGCGGGAATCGAATTGGAAAGACCATGGTATACATAAAATCCGTCTACTAACTCTTTTGTCCATCCTCCAAAATCAAGAAGAAAATCTTCGTCGAGTACATTTCCTGTGAATTTTGTTGTCTGTTGGATCAAATCGTTTGTATTTTTTGCCATTTTTCTTGCAATTTCATCGACGTACACAAACGACGGAGTAAAAGAAGATTCAACAGTCCCCTTATTCATCATTATATTTTTAAGGTAAAAGTTGTTATTTGTAAACGATCCAGCCTGAAAATAAATGCCTATAATGGTTTTATTAGCAGTAGATGTATACACGGTATGTGTATAAACACTTGCTCCGTTACCAAGACTTGTACGCGAAGCAGTATTATCGGAATATACAAAGCCAATATACAATCCGCTCCCTGTTGTTCCAGCAGCGCCATCGCATAAATAATCTAACGATAACGTATATCTAGTATTAATTTCTCCATTGAATTGCATTGGCGAAGCCTGCGGGAAGCCTTTTTGGGCACGTAATGCTTGCGTTTTTACAGATCCATCACTTTGGAGCACGAAAATATTCTCATTAACTAATGTCAAAAATGGGAAAAGATTTGTATCACTTTTTTCTGTCGATATGACCATATTCCCATTATAAGTGCTCTTTAAGTCATCAAAAGACTGTGTTAAATCTTCCTTTAAATCTTCAAAATCGTTAGAAAGTGAATTAGGCTTACGCCTAATTCTATTATTTTTTGATTAATGACGTATTTTTCATTTGATCTTTCTAACGATTTAATAGATATAAATGAAGAATTACATCAAAATTTTCCTACATATGGTAATTTATTCACATTAGAAAATTTTACTGAAAAGAAAATTATTCTTAATGGAGAAATAACCACAAATGGTACTTCAGATGCTTACGGATATTCAGATTATATTCCGGTTATAAAAGGTAAAACGTATTATGTAAGTCATTGTTTATCAGCTCCAGGGGCATTATATGATAAAAATAAAAATTATATAAAAAATATATACACAAAACCAAGTAATATTAAATATGGAAATCCGATTACATTTGTCTGCGAAGCTTCTGGTTTTGTAAGATTAAATGTTGAACTAAAACATTTAAATTATTATGTATTTTGTGAAGGTACAGAGCCAACCAATATACTCCCTAGAAGAAAAATATATCATCCTGATTTATTAATAGATTCTTCGCAGATTAGCGATTATGAATTTGAAATTGAGCATGGTAATCTTTTTAATAGCAATACCGTATCTGAACTTGGCTATTATATAAATAAAAGCGGTAATATACAAGAATTAGAAAACTATGTGTATTCTGATTATATTCCAGTTAAAGCCAATACACAATATATAATATATTTATGCCTTACCTCCCCAGGGGCAATATATAATACAGAAAAACAATATATAGGTCAAATACCTAACGATACAGCAACACATGATTTTGTTTTTTCAGCACCAATAAATGGATATATCAGAATTAATATTCATAAAAATAATATCCACATATTTACAGTATATGAAAAAAATTATCAAAACAATATACCATATGGTATGTTATTAATTAAAAATTTGATGATAGAAACATCACAGATTAGCGATTTTAATTATACAGTATCCAATAGTGTTTGGAAAAATAAAACCATTAGTATATTTGGTGATAGTAGAACATGGTATCATAGTAAAAGTTATAACGATAAAACAAAAACAGAGTGGAAAGATAAAGTATGTGTAGGATTTCAATATTATATGGAAAATATTTTACATTGTAATATTGATTCTCAAGGAGTTTCTGGCGACACATCAGTACAAATTTGTGAGCGCATTAAAGCATATGATTTTTCTAATACAGATGCTATCCTTATTGAAGGTGGTGTTAATGATTTTATAAAATCATCGTCTGTAACTATTGGTCAAATTCAACCAATATCTAGCAATTTTGATACTAATACAGTGTATGGTGCATATCAAAGCGCTATAGAATATTTGCTACAAAATTATCCAACTTTATTAATTTATATGGACATACCAGCTATAGCTTGGTCGTCTGCTGGAGTTTTCCCGTATGATATAGCAAAAATTAAGAGTGAAATAGCGCAATTATATAATTTACCATATATTGATTTATATAAAAAGTTAGGTATTAATGAGTTAAATAGGGATTATTACTATTGCGATGATGTTGAACAAACTAATTGGCGATTACATTTTAATGATTATGGTAATGAATTAATAGGAACAAAGATAGCACAATTTATAAACACATATTAAATCTTAATTCATTTGTATATTATATTAATAAGAATATACTCTTAAGGAGGTTTCTTATTAATGTATAACGATTTTAAAAATGAATTCATATCAGATTTACAGACATTAAATCTTAATTTAACGAAAGATCAAATGAATAAAATATTAGCGGTGCTTGACGGCACCGCTAATAATTATGACATTTTAAATCGTGCTAGTGTAAATAGACAGAAAATGACAAATGGTATTCCACAATCTGTATACGACTATATTCAGTGCAAAAAAGCAGAAGGCCTTTCTAATGATACGCTTTATATCTATAGAATCATGCTTGAAATATTCTTTAGGGCTGTACAAAAACCGCCTGAATATATTGAAGCTCAAGATATCATGAATTTTCTAAGGGACTACCAAATACAAAATAATATATCTAATCGTACATTAGATAAATACAGACAGTATATATCTTGCTATTTTGTCTTTATACATGACTATGGATATATCTCTAGAAATCCATCACGTCAGGTTAAGAAAATAAAATATGAAACCAAGCCCCAAGCCATTCTTACAGAATATGAAACTGAGCTTATTAGAGGCGCATGTAGATCAAAAAGAGAAATAGCAATAATAGAATTCTTTTTATCTACAGCTTGTCGTGTTGGTGAATTAGTTAAAGTAAAAATTTCTGATATAAATTGGGATACTGATGAGGTATTATTATTTGGTAAGGGCTCTAAATATGGCGTTTCATTCATAACTCCAAGATGTAGATATGCATTAGAACAGTACTTAAATTATAGAAAGCTAATCAACCCAAATGAAAATTCAGAATATCTATTTATACGGGAACGGTATCCATATACGTGCTTAACCGTCAGAGGTGTTCAAGATATTATAGAACGATTGATGAGTCGTATTTCTGAAGTGCATAAACGTATAACACCTCATTCATACCGTAGAGCTACAAGCACTAATGCATATCTTAACGGTATGGATCTTGAAGACATTAGAGGATGGTTAAGACATTCTGATATAAGGACTACAGAAATATATGTAAAGAATTCAACGACTCATATTCACGGAGAACATAGAAGATTTGTTCATTAAAAATAAAACACCCCATAGGGATTGCTCCCTATGGGGTTATATTTCATCTTAATATTATTTTTTATATTACGGATTGGTAGTGTTAATTGGATTACCATCACCGTTGGTATCATCAGAAATATACATAGGCGTACTATTGCTATAAGTCTGAGTATTATCACTAGCACTAAAGCTCGGATATTTAGACTTATCGGAATCAGATACACCATAATTAGTAAGAGTCTTGGTGATGATATCTGTGCCGCTATAGTTAAAGTCGTTGCTGTTGATGATAATCTGACGAGCGCCAGCATCTGTGCTAAGCAGGAAGCTAAGAATGTCTTGAGCAGCCATATCGATATATCTAGACTGTACTGGATAACCGCTAAACTTAACTGTAACTTCTTTCTTCTGGATATCGCCCTTGGTGTAGTTATACATAGAAGTATCTGCACTATTGAGCTGGCATCCAATTAACAGATAAGCAGACTCTACCTTACGCATGGTATTGTCAGTAGCGATGAACAAGAATGTGAAAACTTCATGCTCAAAGCCTGGCTCCATGATACCGCTATGAATAAGTCCATGATAAGACTTAACCTGAGTACGAGGATCTTTAATACCAGACAGATAAAGCTTAGCAAACTTGGTAAGCGGAGAACCAGATTTCTCGTCATATGTAAGGCTAAATTCAGAAGCACTCTGCATATTAACCTTAGAAATTACATTAAGGCTATTCAGATCGTCACCTAGCGTAATTACTTCGGCTGACATATCTTCAAGCCCTTCAAAGCTCTTAAACTCATACTCAACAATATGAGCCCAGTTACGTACAAGTTTTTCATAGCTTTGGTTTTTCTTTACAAGACGCTCAATGAATTCTGGCATCTGGCAAATGATAAATGCAGCGTAACCAGTTTCATATGGATTAAACTGAACGAGCTGTCCAAAATCAGGAACGCCACGCATCAGCCTATAACTTGTTACATCGTTAAAAGACTTAGTGTATTCATAATAATCGTTAACAAGACCACTTGTGTTTGGATTATTAGCTAGTGTTGTATCCGTAGACTTACTAACAGATGAACGTCTAGTTGTAGATATTTTCGTGTTAGATCTACCGTTACCATTTACGCCACTAACAGCACTGTTCTGATCAGTCGTTGTAAATTTTGGCATTATATGTCACCCTCCTTTCTTTAAGATATTGCAATTACTCTAAAGTACTCTTCCTGAACGAAGTTACGGAATTGTACAATGATAGTTGCATAGAAGATATTATTGCTCTCGTAAGCCTCATCTGCCATGTAGCGAATAGAAACACTCTTAAACATGGTAGAATATTGGTTAACGATATACTGAGCGTCGCGGATGTACTCTTCAAGATCATCCCCATCCAGGAAGGTATATCTAGTTCTCGGGCAACGTGTGCGAATAGCACGAATAAGATCCTGAACAAGCATAATATTGCTAAGATAGGTAAGCTGAGTATATTCTTCAGCGTTGCAGTACATGGTTTCAAGTACTGGCATACCATCATAGTAATTCAGATAGTTGATATTATTATCAACAAGCTGCTGCTTCTGATCTTCATCAGGAGTTACTACAGGAGTAAAGTTGATTGTTCCTGTGATGATTTCTGGGAAATACATGTCATTTGCAACACCAGCAAATGGACGCCCAATTCCGGTAGAAATATATTGAACTAATCTCTTAGCAAGCAAGAATGGCATAGATACCGTAATTTCTTTCTTGGTGTAAGGATTAATCATGTTGAAGTAGTTATGATAGATAGCTACATAACGAGAGCTATTGATATTACCAGCATTAGCAATAATATCACCAAGAGACTCGAACTTATTAGCTGTAGTATCACACAGGTCAGCTAAGAATACGCAATCTCCACGGAACTCGCAAAGATCGATAACAGCATTCTTAACGTCCCAGCTATACATACAGTCAATAACGCATGTCGGCTTGAAATAATCGAGATCGTAAATTACAGGATCATACTGCTGAGATGTACGATCTTTACCGAATGCACCCTTTAACAGCTCATTGTATGCAGCTTGATTTTGCCATGGTGCAGAGCCGATTGATCCATTAGATCCATTAGCAAGAGGAATCATAGAACCGTTAAGACTATAGAATTCTGTGATATCACTTGGCTTATTTGCTACCCACGGATCGGAAGTATCTTCATCTGCAGGATCACCGGTAATAACTCCGCCAAGTGTAACACCTCTGCGGTCACAGCCATTTACAAAGTCAAAGTTAATAAGAGTAAGAGCGCTGGCTCTGTATGTATTAGCACCATTTGTATATGTAGCCTTAGTTGCAAGCTTCTTAACCAGTGCATAAATAGAATCCTCAAACATTCTAACCTGAATCTGGTTAGAGTTTGCATTAAGCTTATAGCTGATGCTCTGAGAAATACTATCAATAACAAGATCAGGATTCATGCAGAACTTGATAGTCTCAATAATTTCCTGATTCTCCCATACTTCAAAGTTATAACGGATATAAGAAGAAGTACGGCTGGTAGAATATTCAGGTACGATACGAACGAAAAGATTAGAAGCACCGCGACCAGATGCTGTAATAGTAAACAGCGGGAAGTCTTCGATGCTGTCAATGTCGTTCTCAGGATCAAATTCACCAAAGTCGCCATAGCCAGCTTCAGCAGCATCATGAATATTGCCAACATTTACAGCAGAAGCGGTGTATACGTACAGATAGTATCCATCATCTCCGCCATCTACAACACGTATTTTAACGGTAGTATTTGCAAGAGTAGCATCATCTGCCACCATACGTTTCCCAAACACATATCCGCCTAAACGAAGCACTTCGGCTGCTAACAGCTGCGGAATACCATGCTTAGCAAAATTAATGCCGCCCTTACGCTGAGAGAACTGAGATAATCCATACATCATCTCCCAGTCCTCGGAGCCTTTATCGGATGTATAAGGAATCATGACTACTACAGCAGGCTCTGATGCCACAGAAGACACGATTTCCTGAACTTGAGTCTGATCTACAATATCAAACCTTGATCTAGGATATCCTTTAGGCATACCTATTTACCTCCTTAAAGATTTTATTCTTTATTTACTTATATAAATAAATAAAAGCGTCAAGCTTTATTCATATGTTTATTTAAAGCCATGCACGAAGAAGCAATGCTTATTAATTCATTATAACTTTTTCAAGCGGACTTTCAGCATTTCCTGTAGTAGTCATAGCAGCTGCAATAGCCTCATCTGGGTTTTCTGATGTAATAGCAGTGTAAGGTGAAGTGTATTTAGGAATATCTGTAATACGGATAAATTTATAATCTAGCATATCTTCCATTTTAGTCATTCTAAATGGCTGAGATAAGTCTTTAGGGTTTCTACATAATTCTGATATTATCAGTCCCATTATTTGGTTTGATACTTTATAGTTAAAGCCATTCAATTCTGCATTCATTAATAAGTAATCTAATAATTCATTATATGGAATATTATCTGGTAAATTTGCTCTAGTAAGAAGATTGATAAATTTATTCACGTTAGCAATTCCCTTAGGTATAGCCGTGTTTGATAATAATTCATCGCCCTTGAGGAATTTCAATACTCTATATGAAGTTTTAGCTTTAGTCCCTTCAAGATGAAAATTATTTACCTTATCTATATATGATGGTTTACATTTTATTGTCGTTGGGCATTTAAACATTTTTATTTTATCTGGCTTACCAGATTTAGAGAATTTACAATAAGAGAATAAGCCTAAAGACTCTACATATTCTCCTATGATAGACGCTACGTTAAGATCAAAATATTTTTCTGGTATATAATAAATCAATTCTCCTTCATCATTAAACAAGACTTTATTGTCTTCTGTAGTCTTTATATAACTTGCCATTTTTCTATGTACCTCCAAGCAATAATTTAATAAAATGTCGCAGAAAAAAATAAAAAATAATTGACCCCGAAGGGCCGGGGGCTCTTAGACCCCCGGATGATAGATTAGTTCTGAGCCTGAGCAGGCTGTACCTGCTGCTGTGCCATCTGCTGCATTTGCTGCGCAGCCAATACCTGCTGGGCCGCCTGGACCATGCTCTGATCCACTTTCTTCAGCTGGTGGTCAGTATACAGCTTGACGCCTAATGCTCCCACGCCGATACCGGCTGCCGCTGCAACTCCACCTACTAAGTAGGGGTTAACACCGTTGTTCCTGCTCATGCTCTTGCTCATAGTTGTTCTGCTTTCTGTCATTTCAATTCTCCTTTCGCCCGCTCGTTTGGCGGGACTTACACATAATTAATAGTATTGAATGATAAGTATTTCTACTCTCATTCACTTCTATAATATATAATCATCTAATTAGACTTTTACAAAAATTATACAGGGTGGATAACTCCACCCTGTATATATTATTATGGATTCTGAGGATCGTCAGCATTATCAGACATAGTTTCAAGCTTATTTAATATAGCATCAGTCTTTTCTTTGATTGTCTTAATATTCTGGCTAGCACTAGCAGATTCTTCATCAAGAAACTGATTATACAGATAATCAATCTTATCACTATATGGCATATTACCAAGCTTTTCAATAACTTGAGAGAATCTTGTATTGGCATCATTTGAATGATTTGTTATAGCGCTTAGAACAGTATCTTTCGCTGTATTGGTATTAGCATTAACACTTCCTACAGCAGAAATGATATTATTATTTACACTAGTTCCAGCCTCGTTAATTTTAGTAATAATATTATCAAATGGAGTTGTATCATCAAGCTTAGATATAATATAAGCCAATTTTTGAGTTGGGTCTAATTCATTAAGCTTATCTATGATATCATCTGTATCTGTTGCTAAATTATGAATAATAATATCCAGCTTAGAATTAAAGTCTGGCATCATATTAAGTATTATATTTAACTTTTCAGAATCAGACATTTCTTCTACATCCACTGTGGGAGGAATATAGTTTTCATCATCCTCTGGGACTTCTTCTATAGCTCTTATTGAAGCTATAAAGATTTTTCTTTTGTCAGATTTTCCAGCTACAGAACAATCCATGCCTATCCAAGCTGTAGCGACTGTCTCGTTAAATTGTCCGATGTATCTAGTGCACGTATCTGGAATACTAGAATCGATAATCTTCAATATACCGTTAGCTACTTTAAGACCGCCCTCGGTGGTATATGTAATAGCATACTGTTTTCCGATTTCTAATACGATATCAGTATCGTCTTCTTCTTTTAGAGCATATAGCTTAATGCGTAACGATCTAAAAGCAAGAGTTTCGATATTTACTATACGGCTAGCGATCTCACTTCTAACAATCTGACCTTCAGCTGGATCTACAGGAGTTTGAGGTACATAAAGATGTCCATCGTCAAAAAATTCAAGATCTGAAATAAATCTTCTAGGCGGTCTTCTATGATACCAGCTTGAATTATAATAAGCTGGATATGGTTGTATGAACACATTTCCATACATATAATGACCGTCCCTTACATAAGGTCCAGGCATAGTTTAATTACCTCCTTAAAGAGAATTAATTTTATCTATTACTTTATAAACGTTTTCAAATAATTGTTTAGTTTCATCATCTTCTAATATCGCAGGGTTAAATGTATATTTATAAATATTATCTACAAGCTTGTAGACGTATGCTAAATCATTTATATTATCCATATTTAGCTCTGTAGCGTGCTGACATATAGCGACAATAAAACGCTTATGCTCAATTTCAGGCCTCTCAGGATCATAGAGATTTAGCACATTTAATAGTTTAGAAATATCAGGAACTTTAATTTCAGTGGTATTTACTTTGCTGTTGAAATAGGATACCTCATCATTAAAGTACAGCTCAGCTCTCTTATAGATTCTTTTTCTTCTTCTAGGTTCAAGCCATCCTAATAGTCTATTAAATGATTTAGCATCATCGAATGCATTTTTAAGTTCGGTTAGCTTTTGGGCTTTTTCTGGATCTTCTTGTCCGATTTCTTCTATTTTACTAAATAGCTCATTATATGCATCTTTGAACGCATCAGATATCTCTAGATTAAATTCTCTATATGCATCGTCCATAGATTTATTAAACTCATCAAAGATAGCTTCAAATTGAGCGTCGCTGACAATATTATCAAAATAGAATCTAGCGACATGCTCTTTACCAATTAGCTGTGATTTTGGACGGCCTCTATTAATATTAAACTTAATATCGTCTATAATTTTCTTATAGCTATCTGGCAGTCTATTATAGATAATAATATTCTTATTCTTCTTATACTCTAATAACAGCTTAATTACAGTCTCAGCATCTTCATCAGTAATATCTGGACTTGACTCTTTAAGTATTTTCTTAAGAGCATCTTCTGGAGGCAGTTCTTCTTCACTATCAAGTGCTGGGTTGATACTTTCTATCTCTTCATATTCAGTATTTTCTGTTTCTTCTTGTGCTTGAGATAAAGCTTCCTTATCAGTGTTTTCTTTATCTAACTCATTGTAGATATAAGATACTTGCTCATCAGTAAGAGGAACATTTTCATTTACTTCTTCTGCTGCAACAATATTCTCCACATTCTCATTAACATTACTCATTTTTGTTATAGTCCTCCGTAAGCATCATAAATTCTTGAATACTAGTTTCAGCAATATTACCAACTAACCGTTGAAGTGATAGTCTTATATTTGTTATTATAATTGGCAATATTTCTGGTTGTTCTAATACCGAACAGTAGTAATCTTTAAAGAAATTTCCTTTATCAGATATTACAGAATCTAGAAATTCTACAAGCTCCATATGAGAATAAATACTTTGGAATATATTCAGCAAGCTTATATCCAATGTAGCAATATGATTTAACACCTGAGCCATATTAGCACTGATAATTCCATATTGTGCATCGTTATACATTCTCTTGCCATATACCGAAGATGAATCTCTGGATTTTCTATAATCTTCTAAATTAAGAAATCTTGATAGAGATTCTTTATTATTAATAATAAATGAAGTAAAGAAACTAACCATGAGATTGTTTCTATTACAAACTAAGAAGTCATATAGATAAAATGCTACTGTATAAAGATCTACATTATCATCTATATCATTAAAATGAAGATTAAACTTATCGCATAATATATTAATTATATCTAGATATACTTGCATTCTAATAATTTTTATATTATCAGAATCTCCTGGATAGTTATCGTTCATCAATTTAAAATTCTCTTCAAATGAAGAGACTATATTAGAATCTGGCAATATTGCTGTATAATCTATATTTTCTAGCTTATCGTTTAATATGTCGAAAATATAATTAGAATCAAATCGCTCTAGCATTTCTGTAACATTGAATTCATTACTAATTTCGTATCTTGGTGTTACCATTAGAGCTTTTAACCTCCTTAAGTTATTATAATTTAATAACTTGTCCAGGGCGTTGTAATTTCTACTTTTTTTAGTTATATATTATAAAAGTGAATGAGAACAATGCGTCCTCATTCATACTATTAATATTTTATTTAGGAAGGCTAGCCAAACGAGCTAGCGGAAAGGAGAATAATATGAAGAAAATGACAGAGTGGGAGGCCGCATTTTTGGCCGCACAGAAAACTAACACCAAGATCGGCAAAGAATATCGCAAGCTTACTGACAAGGCGATGCGTAAAGTTAACAACGCAGACCTCGGAGCAACAGCCTACGCTATTGGGCTTACAGACCCGAAGCTTATTAGGCAGATCAGGAAAAGTATCTAATGTCAGAAGAACACACAGGGGTGAGCAATCACCCCTGTGTGTTGTCATTATTCTTTTTTTTGTTTAAAAATTAAAGTTGTCCATATAGTTATAGTCTTCATCTTCTAGCATCCACGCTTGATTAGCTGGGACAGCAGTTGCTACAGGTCTATCACTGTCACTTTCAAAATTCTTATCAGTAGGATTATAGAATGATGAAAATACAGTTTCTGGCACATTGAATTGTCCATCTATAGAGACATATTTATTCAAAGGCTGATCTTTTGGAATGCTATATAATTCTCTATATGCTTTTTCTCCAAGAGGAGTATTCAATAGAGCTTCAAATTGTTTATGCTCTTCAGTACGCTGCTTATTGAGGAATTCGTTTAGAGATGTTCCGCCTGCTTTAATAGCAGCATTTAAATCTGCTTCAATTGTTTGATCTATTTCGTCTTTGGTGCTAAATGAGTATACTATATCTACAGTATCATCGTTAAAATAGTCTATTGGTTCATCTATATCTTCATCTGTCTTTATAGAGGTTTTCTTTATTCCATACCTCTCAGCAAGATTGATACCTTCATACCATACCCATAAAGCCATTAACCAAGAGAATATTTGGTCATCATGGGTAGAATCAGAATGCTCAACCTTACCATTCTTTTTTATTTCCATTCCTAAAAGCTCATTATAGATAATTGGAGATATAACTTTATCTTTATGACTTTCTACTCTATCTATTAATATATCTATTAATTGCTTACGCACATCTCTGGTTGAATTCAATCCATAGACTTTAGTGCGTATTTTCTGCTTATATGCATGAACGCCATCTTGACGTTCTTCTACAGTAATATCTTTAATCTCATAATAAAGATTCTTTTTCAGTCCACCTTTAATAAGTCGGGCTATTACACTGGACCCATACCCCCCGTTCCTCTCGACATTTACGACAGCGTTTGGCATCCAGTTTTTAACCATGAATTCAATACAGCGGGCTAAGTCAAATGCTGATATGTAATTACAATTTAAGCAGCCTAATACTTTAGTTGAGTAAGAGTCTATAACTGTAATACATGAGCTGTCTTGCTTATAGCCAGCTGCAACGTCAACACCAATTATAGGCGGATACGTTCTAGTGTCTGCTTGTAGATAAGTTTCAAATCTATATTTACCTAATAGATATACTACAGAAATCGGTTGTTTAACAAGAGTGCTTATACTATTAAGATCTTCTTCTCTAAATGGGCTATTATCAACACCAGTAGACCACTCAAGAAGAATTTCTCTTCGAATATCTGGCCAAGAACCCTTAAGAAGCTTAGCGACTTCATTAAACCACTGCTCTGAGCAACCAAGTTGTTGATATGTGAATTTAATATATACAAAATCAGATTTAGTATTAGCGTCTAGTATTTGCTTTAACTGTGGCCATGTAAGATCATACCAAGATTCAGAAAATGGTGTAGCTAATTCTTTAGTTTGATAGGCTTCTTTACCTTCCAATTATCTTCACATAGTTCGCTATACTATGCAGTTCTCTTATGAACTTCTATAGGTGTTACCTATACGTTGAGACTATATTACTGCTCTTATTATTTTATAAGAAGCTCTATTTATTTTGAACTCGCTTGAGCTCTACTCGCATGTAGCGATAGTCGTTGAACTTTTTATTATGATATTTTTTTAAAATCTCATAATAACTTAGCTGCTGATTATACATTGTTAACGGCTTTTAGCACCATCATTATACAATGATGGCTTTTATTTCAGCATGAGCCATCCTCTAATTTATTTCTATCTTTCGATTCCTATATTTAGGTATAGAGGCTTTAGCACTTCCCAGCAATTAAAATAGATTTAGACACCGTGTCACCACGATGAATGGACAAATTTTATCCGTGGTCATGAAGCCTGGCGTGGTGGTTATTAATACACCATATGGAGCACCATTCTTTTTAGCATTTGCAGCTGCAGTTTTAAATGCAGGTGCGCCATTCAGATATACTACACCATTATATGGTAAGAAAGCATACTCGTCAAACCAAAGTAAAACTAGCGTTTTACCACGCAAGATACTTGCAGCTCTTGCTTTATTAGTTGCTGAAGCAAATACTTTAATAGTGTTATTATTAAACGGATTTGCCATTTCCGTCATATTATCTTTACCTTTTTGGATTTTTCCATCTGGTAAGACTCTTTCTTTCATAATAAGATATGGTGGAAGCATATCTCTTAAATCTTTAAGAGTTTGAATATTATCTTTAGCACCATCCATATTCTTATGCAAGAAAGCCATTTTGGAATTAGTCGTGGCAAAATTATAAATATATAAATATCTAACTGCCGCTGAGACAGTCTTACCTTGCTCGTTATCTTCACAGAGTTCGTTAAGCTCTGCAGTTCTCCTATGAACTTCTATAGGTGTTACCTATAGCACGAGACTATATCAGTATCCTATATGGTATAGGATATTCTTCATTTCGATTTAAGGGGTTCTCACCCACTCACTTGAGCCCTACTCCTATAGACTATTTTTATAGCGCCATCCTATGGGATAGTCGTTGAACTTAATTTTTTATATATTAAGCTGCTGATTGTACATTGTTTATAGCTTTTAGCACTTCACATAAGTGAAGCTTTTATTTCAGCATGAGCCATCCTGAAACTTGTTTCTATCTTTCGATTCCTTATAGGCATTCAGGCTTTAGCACTTTCCAGCAATTAAAAGAAATTCACTCACAATATTACTACTATAAGTGGATTATAAGATTAGTCGAGGCGCTTCATAAAATACATTAAGATTTAATGCTTGGCAAAAATTTAAAGCAAGATTACCTCTAGTAAGTTTATATCGCATTGGCGCACCGCCAGGCGATGGGATTCTCACAACCTCGCGGATGAAATACCAATAATTACTGAGGCATTCTTTAAGTATTTTTTGCTTATAAAGCATATTTAGATTCGGATCATATGGATCTACACCATCTAGATCTGGATCTATTAACGTAAGCATAAACTCATTATTCTTAATACCGATGGCTTTAAGATAATGATGCATATCTAAAAACGATTTATTTTTAGTCGTTTTCTGCGCATAAATACGTTTTATTGGTGTCGGTTTTGCTATCACTGGAGGCGGCATAAAACTGCCCATTGTAGGTGTAGCAGATTGACCTGCAAACATTACAGGCATATTCTGATCCTCCTTTCATTTTAAGATTTATTATTTTGTCCAAGATGATAATTTGTAAGGATATAATAAATAATAGACTTTTTAGTAAATTAAAAATAATAGAAAGGAGTTTTATGATGTTACATTTAAATGTTTTTATCGGCGACGATTATGTTACATTCGAAGATGAAACAGGTAGTCGTTTTTCTATAGATGCTACTATAGATGATAACAACGATATAAAAATGGATCTAGATGATTTTATGAGTGGTTTAGAGTCTATCGATATTGATGTAGAACGAGTATAATTATAGGAGGATTTAATAAATGAATAAAACATACGAAGAAGTTGTAAGAGAACTGATTGAAGAGCCAAAATATTCTTCTGATTGGATTGATATTGCTGCTAAGCTCATAAGCGAGTTTAATTACACGGTAGATAAATTAGAAAAATTTAATAATAAGCAGCTTAATATTATCTATAATGCTAATAAGCGATATGGCGAAGATAATGTAAATCCAGATGCTCCATATATTTCCGCTATAACAAATCCAAAGTTTAATGATACTCAAATGCAATTATTAGATACAGCAAGACAAAATGACATTGAGGGTGATGAGCTTAAACGTCTAATGAATCCATCATTATCATATTCCAAATTAAATTACTTAGTGCAGTCTCTAATAGATGGGTATGATATCGCTAAAGAGTATAACGTAGACAATCTCTCCATTGGACAGATATATGAGATTTATGCAGCGTTTAAATCTGGTATCGATATTTCTTCTTATTTCTCACCTGACAATACAGAGCTTAGCGATAATCAGCTTGCTATTATGAGACATGCTGCTGAGTTAGGTCTCAATGCTAAATATGATAAATCTACAAAGCAGATTATAATTACAGAAGTATAAAAATATTTATATATGAACTATAAAATAATCAAGTAGAGTTTGCTTGTTCTTTGCTTGATTGGCTGCTTTCAACTATTAATCAATATATAAAATTAAAACTCCTGCATGATTTTATATATTGATTAAGGTTCAGTTGTCATTCCATTTTTCATTTTATCTTTCCCTTATCCTTAAGTCGCGCCAAGTACCCTTACGGGTACTTGGGTTGCTTTTGTTTTTGCTAGTCTTCTTTATTTTTCTGCAGAATTTCTTTAGGCCTTACCAATAGCTCACCAGTGTCTACATTATATTTTACATCCAGCCCAGCATGTAAAGCTGTTGCTATCATATGCATGAATGGAGCTGGCACTATCGGTGAAGCATATGTATTATAATCTATTTTCATTCTATAGCCATATAATATTTCATAACACTGATCTGGATAAAGAGCAGCGAGATTATCAACTTTAGACCAATCTAGACCTTCCTCGATGCCTTGAGCTATATAATCCATAGACTGATACGGTATATCTGGGTTTGCCAGTAATAGCAGTTTATCTCTGTCAAAGCCCTTCTCTATGCAAGTTGATAAGATTGTCAACTGTGTTGAATTAAATTTTGGATTAAACAGCAACTGAGCATATGGTGTGGCTATAATACTTCTAATCTTAGCTAATTGGAATGCTGTAAATTTAGATAAAAAAATTTCCGTAGCTGCATTATTATGTATAAACCATGCAGCTTGATTAATCCAATCCATATCATATGCAGGGTTAGCTTTGAGTTTGTTAATAATTTCTTCCATTTTTGTATCCGCCTTTCTATAAAAAATAAAATAGGGCTACCCAAAATAGGATAGCCCATGTAATAGAATTTTCCGCTTATTTTTTAATAATTAATATCCGTATCTAACAACCCATACATCAGCATATTGCACGCCAAATTCTTCACAGGCATCGGGGTCTCCCAGGAATAGGTCTAGTGCCCCGTACCCGAAGCCCCCGGTGTCTTCCACTAACCATTCCCCCAGCCCAGCTATTTCAACGATAGTTCCAAATGGTAATTCGTTTGATGCACAAGTCCAATACTCTGTGGGATAATTACCATTAGCGCATAATGATCCATCGTGTTCATATGCTGTGAGTCTTAATGTACCAAGATAATCGCCTTCACCGGTATATGAAACTGTGCCTTCTTCATTTGTATCAGTGCTTTTATCTTCTGCTTCTGGTTTATCTTGGCTTATATAATTATTATTCACATAAAAGACTGATTTTCTTGGTGTATAATAAATAGCTGTCCATTCTTCATCTTCTTCAGTTACAGATAATACTTCGATTTCATCTCCATATGCAAGAGTATCGATAATACTTGAATTGATATCGGGCTGTCTTCTGATATTTAACCCAATATCAGCAGTAACATAATACGTTTGACGATCATCATAATATTTCAAGTATTTGTTTGTTGGTGTTGCACATACTCCGGTGTTAATAATAAGCTCTGCTATAAAACTAACTATGGTTACCATTAATGCTTTTTTCATTTTGTCATTTCCCCCTTAGATTATAATTTAACTATGTTACTATAATTAACACTATCGTTATCTAATCTTTTTAAACCTATAGAATCAAGCGGAAAATTCTTAAGATTATCATTAACGATCGTGTTAATATCAACAAACTCTAATATCCAGTCTGGTACTTCTGTATCTACCGGAAACGCTATCGTTTCTAGCTTGGTTGATAGTTTCGGATGATCGAGAAGTCTTTTAATTTTCTCATATACCTCTGGATATTTATCTTTAATTTTTTCTACATTGTTACGATTAATAATGGTTTTAACCTTGATGATTTTATTTCTTTCATCAAGATTTATCGCAGGCATATCGCCGGTTCTTAATTCATTATAAACCATACTTGCCATAACACCATTAACTCTTGTAGGATCTGCATATGAGGAAATTGATGCAATATTATCTGGCTTATAATACGTGGTTTCTTTCCTCATAATAGATTCAGTTATCTGTTTTTCTACAATGACTATCTTCTTTAATATTCCAATTTGATCTATATTATCAGCGTTTAATACATCTTCATATAATATACGCTGGAATTGAGACTTAACTTTCTCTGGCAACGTAGATTTATTTATTGGCAGACCACTAACTCCTAAACGTGCTTTTTGGTTGTTGGGAATTACATTGCCCTCCTGAAGAAGCTGAAGACTTGCATAATTCTTTTTGTTTGGAGTTAGCATTAATCTCTTAAATAGAAACTCATTTTTCATTATCATTTTAGAATGAGTTTTAGGCGCACTACTACCAGCACGTATGCAATATCTGTCGAGATAGTCAACGATCAAATCACTACAGATATATGCAATGATATTTATAATAGAATACTTAAGACTATCCTGTGGAATAATATCCATCGGATGTATTGTCTGTTTGAGATGTATAATTTCGTCTGTATAGAAATCATAATCTAATCTTGGTTCTAGTATGTCCATCATTTTTAATTTTGGTTTATCTCCAAATTCATCTGCTTTGATGAGCTCCATAATATCGAATTTCTCTCTCTTTATAGGCATATCGATATTATAGACCTTATCCAGAATAAATCTATACCAACCATCAAATGATACCATGCAGCTATCAGTATCGACTACAGCGACAACGTCACGCTGCATATATTCTATTCTGTCAAGTTTATCTATATAAAAGAACCCATAATATACATACTCCTTAATAATTTCAGTTAAGTGTGATAACTCATCTGCAATTATTTTTGGCGGTTTATTTGGATTCATAAATGGTTGATCTAGTTTCTTTAATATTTCTATTATAATATTAGATACAACTGGCAAATCACAAAAACAGAATAGATTATTCTTATAGAATATTCTATTTATATCTTCATTAGAAAGGCCTTGAATTCTTTCCCATACTAACGACATCTGTTTTTCTGTTGGTATCCATATTGTTGGATCTACATTGTTTAGTAATCTGAAGAAGCACTCTTCTTTAGTTATATTTCTATCTAATATCATAGAGTCATCAAACTTTCGTTCTGACTTCTCTGATAGTACGTTATCTATAAATATAATTATCTCATTTAGAGAGTTAAACTTGACATTATTCCCAATGAATGCTTCAAACATGGTTATGCTACAAGATATATAGGCTTTACCCTGCATAGTTATTGCAGAGGCTACATATAGATTATAAAATGTATTTACATTGTTTCCGAGTACTCCATAGGTAGCGTTCCCGTTGAGTTTCTCTAATAGCTGTAAGAGATTATACTTCTCGAACATCGCTGAGCCTTTGGGATATTTAAACATCTCTTTTTTATACTTGGCTCTTTGATCTAGAAAACCCATTATCATTTTACTCAATGGGTTATCTGCTTCTTTGTGCTTTTTATATAAAACTCCAGAGGATGTTACTATTGGTTCTAGCTTTTGTATATAGTTTAATATATCTAGAACTGTACCGTTGATTCTCTGCTTAGTATAATTATTATCAATATATGCCGGCTTATTATCATGCCTGCTGATGATGGAATCATCTATAGCTTCTTCTAATTCTTCTCTCGATAGATTTGTGAATGAACTAGATAAGCCATCTATCATTACTCTTTTATAATCCTTCACTACCTGTGTTTGTAGTATCTTGCTGCTTTTCATCGTGTTCCTCCTTAAGACGTTTCACCTCTTCATCTATGTCTTTTATTTGACCAGGAGCGGCCTTATAAATTAAAACGCCTTTTCTCACTTCAACTTTAAGATTTTCATCCATAGATATTTTACCTCCAAAATTATAATATACAATTAATCTTAAGTTTGCCATTTAATAAAATATGAAAACATATTTATAAATGCCTATAAGGTTGTAGATCTACACATTTTAATAAATTTATTAAGGAGGAATATTCCATGTTTTTTAATGACTATATGCTAGAATCAGAAGATCTTGAGTCTGAAGACATTGATAAAGTAATGACACCGACTGAAGGTACGACTGAAGAAGAACAAATTATTGCTAATCAGGTAGAAGAAATTGTTCAAACAGAAGCATTTGATGCTGCTCAGTATTTTGAGGGTGGTGCAGAAGCAATCGAACAGTTCATGGAATCTGCTGAAATGAAAGCTCAGCTTGAAGCGTTTGGGCCTTTCGGTATGAATAAAAAGAACACGTTCGTAAGGATGAGCCGTAAAGACGACCTTCAGAGACGTACTCATTTAGCTTGCTTGATTCTTGCTAAAAATCATAAAGACCCGCTGTTTACCAAGCTTGCTAACAATCGTATTAAAGAGCGTGCACTTCGTAAACAGATTTTCAGCAAGTATGAGCAGAAAGCTTCTAGGATCGCTCGTATTAGCCAGAAAAAAGCTCTCGCTAATAAAAAGAAATTCAACTTCCCATTCTTTAAGAAGAAAGAAACTTCTGATGAGCAGCAACCTGAAGATTAATTAGCCATTTTCTTTATTTTTGATTTCATAAACTTTTCACCTTCTGAAATGCTGGATGGGAAACCATCCAGCAATTTCTATTGTTTATATTAAAAATTACAATGTTAAAAACGTAATAATAATCTAGCCTAATATTATTTTTAGATATATATTATAATATTGGACTAAAAATAAGGGAGGGTAAAATATATGGATCAAGAGAAAAGGCAACTTCTTCAACATGTATTTTATGAAGATAATAATACCTTATATAATTACAAAAACTACTTTGACTATGCAGGAGATATTCAAAGTAGAAATACAGATATCAAAGTCTATGTTCCTAAAGCTATCAACAAGCAGAATATAGACGATCACATTAATGGAATTTATAATATTTTACTTGATGGTTGCGAGACAGATTATGTGCATGAGTTAAGAATAAATGTCATATGGCCAGAAGCAAACTGTCATCTTTCTATAGTAGATTATTGGTACAGTCTCATGATGTGGTATATGCTAGTTCAGGTTGATACACCAATAAGGCCGTACCATATATTCATGGGATCTAGATCCAATGTTTCAGATATAGCTAGAGCTTCAGGACAATTAGTACCATGGCAGCTTAAAAGAAAAGATATTCAAACTTGGGTTAACAAGTTTATTATTACTATAGATAACGAAATAAAGTTTGGTAACGATAAGCTTAATCATATTATCGCTACAGGATTATGGAAGTTCTGTTTAATAGAAAAATTCTCGTATTATCTTAGCAATACTATTAACAATGAAGATGATATTGAGCTTATGAATGCTAACCATTCATTTTGGGAAAAATTACATTTTAAGCTTGGTAACACACCCATCGGTGAAGCTAAAGACGTTGCTCAGTGTGCCGCTGATGAAGCTATAGATATCATTAAAGACGCTGAATATTATATCGGTCATGAGCATTCATTATCAAATAGCTTCAGATCTTCAGAAGCTGTAAATCCAAGACAGTATCGTGAAGCTTCTATAAATATTGCTACAAAACCAGATGGAACTGGAGGTATTTTCCCGTATCCTATAGATACTAACTTTAAAATTGGTGGTGTTAACACACCGCTGTATTATTTTGAAGAATCTAGAACCGCACGTGTAGCTCAGATTTATTCAAAACAAAATGTTGGTGAGTCTGGAGACTTAGCACGTATTTTAGGATTAAACAATACAGATACAATTATCAATAATAATCCTGAATACGAGTGCTTATCATCTCATTTCATTAAGATTGAGCTTAAAACTAAAAAGCATCTCTCTATGTATAAAAATCGTTTCTATAGATTAAATCCTAGAGGTATGGATGCTTGTATAGATCAGTATGATGAATCTCTTATCGGTAAAACTATTTATGTGCATAGCCCTATAACTTGTGCATCTAATAGTTCCGGTAAAGGCATTTGCCGTAGATGCTATGGTAATTTGTACTATACCAATTATAATATCAATATTGGTAAAATTGCTGCAGAGATGCTCTCAGCTCAATTAACACAGACTTTGCTTTCTGCTAAGCATCTTCTTGAAACTAGAATTGCGGCTATCACATGGAATCCAGAATTTAACGATTTCTTTAGTATTGTAGACGCAAACTGCATAAGGTTAGCTGAAGAGGTATTGGATGATGACGCTCTTCGTAAGTATACTATGATTATCGATCCAGATGATGTTAATCTAGTAAATGAAGAAGAGGACACAATCGTTACAGATGAAGATGACGATGTTGTTATTCAAGATAATGGTGTTTATAATGAATATATTACAAGCTTTATTATTAAAACACCAGATGGTACAGATATTACGTTTGGTTCTGAAGAACAGACTGAGCTTTATATATCTCATGAGCTTAACGCTGCTATCAGAAAGAAAGCTCAAAATACAGATGGCAAGGTTAACATCGCATTATCAGCTCTAGGAGATAACCCAATATTTTTCATTAAGATTAACAATAACGAGATTTCAAAAACTATGGATGATATTATTAACGTTATTAATAAATCTTCCATAACAGAAAAGATGAATAAAGATGAGATTGTTCAAAATCTTGTAGACCTTATAATTGATGGTAATCTTACAATTGATGCAATTCATCTTGAAGTTATATTGAGTAACCAGTGTGTTAATCCTGATGATCTTATTCATAAGCCTAACTGGAATGATCCAGCTGCTAAGTCTAGGATGATCACTCTTAACCAAGCACTAACCAACAATCCAAGCGTGATCATATCTTTACTTTATAAAGATTTGCATAAAGTATTATATAGTCCGCTTACATTTACAAAGAATGCTCCGTCGTTCTTCGATCTATTTTTCTGTGAGCAACCGCAGAATTACATGAGCGACGATCTTTATGTAGATCAAGTTACTTCTATTAATGAGGTTGATACTTCTATAGAGATGCTTGAGCTTACTGGAGAAGAAACCAAAGAAGACAAATTGATGGCTAAACTGGAAGAGCTCATGAATAAAGAGAAGGAGATTGAAGATGCAGGTAAGAAATCTGAAGATTAATTCGTGCTTTAAAAATACATCTAAGATTAGTTTTGTCTTAGGCGTTTATAGTGGTTATGGTCATAATAATATGAATGCTAATATGACTCAGTATTCATATGACGATGTGTGTAGAACTATAATCGAATTTATAGAAGAGAATAAGCAGATAATTGGAGAGGTTAGTTGGACTATTGAGCCTGTTAGATGCTTATATTCTCCAAAATACGGATGCCCTGAAGTAGGTGAACATGCTTATAGATTATCGAGTGTTTACAATCCGGCGTATGAATCAACTGAAAAAGATTGGTTCGATTCTTGTATTTGTCATGCCTATTATTTAGCTAAACATTTTGGGCAGTCTACTGTAACAATAGAATATATTGAGGGAGAATCAAATAAACCAATGCCAGCACAGCTTGGGGTTATGTATATTAAAATAAATGAAGACGTAATAGAAGAATAAAAATATAATTCCAGAGAGGTTTTTGACCTCTCTGGATTGTATTGGAGGTACTATGGATAAAATAGTTTTAAAGCATTCTCGTATAGAGATAAACAATTATGAGCTTGATGACGCTCCACGTATTGAATGGTTGTTTTCTGTATGGAATCAAATCTATCATACTAATTTTCCAAAGTGTATAGATTATGATAAAGATAGAAAAGTCTTATTTCTCCCTAGAGGAATGGACATAGAAATGCTTAAAAGTACATTTATGGCTGAGCCTAGAGTTGATACTAAATGTGATCCATATGTAAATACAGATCCAATACCGATTAAGTATTTAACTAAAGACGAACGCCAGATGAATATTTTAAGCTTTATTCTCGGTGAGGGTAAATACAAATTCACAAGAACTAAATCACAGCTTGGAATAAACTCAACCACTGGATCTGGTAAAACATTCGTTACCGTTGCAGCAATATGTTATACTGGTGCTAGAGCTATAATTATTACTAGCTCTACAAACTGGCTGGAACAATGGAAGAATCGAATTTTAGAGTATACCAGCTTAAAAGAAAAAGACATATATATGATTATAGGTAAACCTCAGATCGATAAATTGCTGGCTAGAGATCCATTACAATATCAGATTTTCTTAGCATCGCATTCTACCATAAAATCATATGGAGATAAAAATGGATGGTATGCTGTAGATGAACTATTTAAATATCTTCAGGTATCTATTAAAGTATTTGATGAAGCACATCTTTATATAGACAATATGGCTAAGATAGATTTTCATTCTAATACTAAAAAAACACTGTATCTTACAGCAACGCCAGAGCGGTCTAATAAAGATGAAGACGTTGTTTACCAAGAATACTTTAAAAATGTACCGCAGATTGATTTATTTGATGAGCAGAATGATCCTCATGTGAATTATGTTTCTTTATTATTTAAATCTCATCCTAGCCCATATGATGTGCAAAAGTTTTCTGTTGGACAGTTTAAGTTTGATAGGAATATTTATACATCATACTTGATAGAAAGACCAAACTTTAAGAAACTAGTGACTATACTTATAGACATGACTTTACCATTAAATGGAAAAGTATTAATCTATATCGGTACTAATGATGCTATCATTAAAGTCTATAACTATATACTCTCTGAGTTTGAATTCCTTGAAGGCCACGTTGGTATCTATACTAGTATATCCAATCCAGCAACTAAAGAACTTGAGTTAACAAAGAAATATATACTTTCTACTACAAAATCATGTGGCGCGGCTCAAGACATTAGAGATCTTGCAGCGACTATAGTGTTAGCTGAGCCGTTTAAATCTCCAGTACTAGCAAGACAAACCTTAGGTAGATGCAGGAATGATAATACTCTGTATATAGATTGTACGGACTTATCTTGCTATAGGACTAAGATTTACATGAAGCAGAAAAAGAATATATTCTTGCAGTATGCTAAATCATGTAGAGAAGTATTAATGGATGATGACCAGTTAGATTCTGAGGTTGATCGTATCCATGAGAAATATGGTAAAAAGAAAGTAATGATGATGAGAGTTTGGAAGGAGTGATTTTTAAATGGAATGGATTGTTGAGGTTGCCATAGACAAGAACAACGGCAATGGTTATAGCGCACTTTATACAGTCGATGGTGAGAATGAAGCTATGGCGAGAGCACAAGCTATAGATATAGCTTTCGCGGTGAAAGATGTATGTAAAGCCGTTGTTCGTTCTATAAAAGCTAAATAAATTATATATTATAAAAATAAATCATGCGGAGAATAAAAATGTCAAGAAGGTTTTTACAAGATGTTTTAGGTATAGGATATAAATACTATCATTTGAAAAATAAGAAGAAATTACCAATAAATAACCAATGCTCATTAAGAGCATTGGTTAAGGTTTCCGGTGATGAGGTTAATAACGTATATAAAAATCTGTATAAGACTGCAGAGAAGTATAATGATTTTCCTGATAACGTAACGATTATCAAGAAGACAGCTAAAAAGTATTATAGAATGAGTGGTTTGAATATGGACGAATATCCACTAGTGGCAACATTCTGTTCTGAGCATAAGATGGGTTCATTCATTATATTTATTCAATCTCATTGTTTTGCTTATGTAAATGGTGTAATCTATGATAGTATAAGCAATGGAGATAAGTGTACCAAAGAGACTATAGAATGGGTACTTACGCAAGATATATTAGATGTAATAAAAAAATAATATAACAAGCACACTCTTATAATACCTAAAGGAGGGAAAGATACAATGACAAAACTAGAGGTTGACTTTTTTAGATACTGTTGTAGACAAGCTGATTATGAAAAATCTCTCATGACTGTATATACTATAACAGATCTTGATCAACAATCAGATGGCTTTAGCTTATTAGTAACAATCATAAATTGGAACGTCAGAATATATTTTCAAAAGCATATTACTTTAATGATATTAGATTATGCGTTTAAAAACTCTATATCTAAATCAGAGCTTCTTACTATAGCTAATAGGTGGCTTAATGAAGGTTTATTGGAAAAGAATATATGGTGTAATGAAGGAAGCAGTTACAGATACAATTTCTGCTTTGGGAAGATTGGTAAGTATATTAGTAAGTATTATGATATATGCCCCATGCGTGTTATTAATAAGCTTAATATCACTAATACTGATAATTTACCATGGTCTAAACCGAGTTATGAATATTTTAAAGCGTCTGTAAGCAACTTAGAGAGAAAATGTTTCAGATTCTTTGTAAGAAATTGTGTAAAGAAGAAATCTAGATATGATGAGAACGGCTTCTGGATTAAGATAGATGATTTCGATAAACTCTATAAGAACTGGACTGGCAGAACTCATCATACTGTATGCAGCAAGAACTTAACGAAGAAGTTTATTCATAAATGGAAAAATCTTGGCATCTATAGCACTGAGCAAGAAAAAGCTTTATACAAAAAAGAGCGTGTTAATAACTATAGCGTTATTAAGCTTAGCGAAGACAATAAAGCTCATGTTAGATATATCAGAATTTTACCTGGGAATATCTATAAAGAACTTATTAAGGAGTATACAGATAGCTTTGATGCTAATGAGTGAAAAATAGTCCGGTAGGGAGAAATCCCTACCGGAGTAAAATGAATTTTGATTATATATTATAAATGTGTAATCATACTACATGACAACATTTGTTTTATAAAGAAAGAGAGGAAATAAAAATGTTAACTATGAATCAAAAATGGGCAATGGCATTTATGATAGCTGAGAGAAATCTGAGAGAACGGCCTGCTGTTCAGATTATAAATATGACCAATAGGTTACCGGCACCAAAACCGATGCCGTATAATCCTGTAGAAAAGCCTGTGCGAGTAGTCAAAACTACAGAGCAGAAGAACGTTGTTGGGCAGACTGCATCTAGAGACCTTAATGCTCAGAAAAAACCCGAAAGCAAAAAGAACGATACAGTAGAGGTTATGCAAGAGCCAGTTATATCTGAAAGAGATCTTCGTGATATGGTTGAAGCTCCGATTGCATCAATCGACTTTAAGGCGTTTGATGTGGTTAAAAACTTCGTAGCACCACAGCAGCCACAGCCTACAAACGCAAAAACAATCTTGCACAATGTGATTAATAATGGAGAGCAGAATACTCAGACTATGCAGGCGCAGATGCAGCAGCAGGGCCCTGCAAATATCGAGGCTGAAGTTGTACCTCAGATTGATGTGCGTGCTATTAACAATAGCATCACATCATTACGGACTTACGAAGAAAAAGCTAACTTCGTGAGGGAATGCCTTGCAACCGATAAGTTTCCGATTATCGATGGGTTGTATAACATAACGCCTGCTGATAAAAAAGAACGTCTGAAAAAGAGCGTCAATTTCTACACAGACGGTAACAAGCGTGAGATATATGATCTCGAAGCTACAGCTTTGCTGGCAGTGTTGTTTCATGGCAACACCAGAAGAGAGATCGAAAGGCGTTTTGGAACTCCAGATCGTGTAGTTGGGCTGAACAAGTATTACAAGTTCGTCGAAGTAGAGCCTACGAAATATCCTGAATTAAGAAGAGAGGGGTATTCATGGATCTTTGAAGTACCAAGTGAAAATGGGACTCCGGTTGTTATTGCGGTAGATCCCGTGCCGGTGCTTTATGAGTATATCGACAATAAGCAGACCGGCAAAAAGAAATATAGCTGGAACTTCAAGAAGAAAGTGCTTACTGGAAATGAAGCCAAGTAAACAATTAAAAGTATGATTACAAATAAATAAACCCGGCTTAGACGAAAGTTAAACCGGGTTTATTTTTTGTTAGGAGAATAAAATGAGCAAAGAAATGATACAGGATATAACTGACTACAAGAGAGTAATATTAGATTTAATGTGGATATCGAATAATCATAGTTTAAAGTTTATTGCGGATCTATATAAAAGCGATGGTTTAGCTATTAAATGCTACCACACTAATGTATATATGAGAATAAACTGGAATTTAGCCATAATGGGAGGTAAAGATACAGAATTTTCAGAGAAAACTAATTTTCTGATAAATCAGTCTAATATACAACAGTTTAGATTATTGATAAAGAATATAGTCTTATTATTTACATCTAGTGAGTATAAAAATCTGTTCTATAAGTCTGGCGAGAATGTATATGTGAATAAAAATATTACAGTTCCAGACTTAGCGATACTAGATAGATTCAGCGAGCATAAACTAACAGTTTTCCCAGCGGTAAATGATAATAGAGAAACTGGAGTTATATTTATATTTGATAAGGGTGAGCCTATATTTGTTATATCGCATGTGATATTGAATATGGACTATATATTGTCTACATTTAATCCATATCAAATGGCTATGGAATTAATAAATTATGCCACTATGACATCTATGGTTAATGATAATGTATCTGGAGATATAAAGCCATTACCAAAGAAAAATCTTAATGGCTATAGTAATTCTAATTCATTCTTAGCAAAAACACATGCTGTGAAAAGAGTTGATGATTCTCTATGATTCTGAATATGGATGAAGCACATGAGGAGCTACTATCATTATATGAATTCTATTTTTCTCCAACTTATTATTCTATTAACGATAAAGAGAAAATAAGAGTAATAAAAAGAATAAGAATGCTGGAGCTTTATATGAATAGAAGTATCAACCAAGAGTTTCAAAATCAGTTTAAAGATTCGGTAGGCCAATAAAGCCTACCGAATTTATTTTTTTGTGTTATACTGTATATATAATTGGTTGATACTCATTTGCTGTCGTTGTATGCGCTTCGTCGAGTTCACGAACAATATCATCATGTTTATTAGTCCATTCTTGCAACGTGTCTAATTGTAAAGATAATGTAGCATATGTAGTATCCATATTATCATAATATTTAAGCACTTGCCATATAGCGGTAGCAACATCGCTAATGGCCAATTTTTCGAATGACTCCATTAGTGTAGGTGAGATGGTCCAAAGACCGGGGTGTTGTATGAGTACTTTCAATGGGAATGGCCTATGAGCGGAAATAGGAAATCCATTTACAGATACCAATTTAATCTTATTAGGATATTCCCACTCAATATAAATTCCCAAATTAAAGAGTGACATCAGGTCATTTCCCACGGAGGTTAATGCGACATCGTCAACGGCCACCTCTCTGGCGAGGTAATCAAGAGAGAACACCGACATTCCATATCGATCTAATCTTGGATCACTTCTATAAGCTTCCCAATTTATGTCACGTACGCCTAAGATTACAGTTCCCTCAGGAAGATCTTGATCTATAAATTGCCACCCATCTTTATTTGGTTGAGGTCTAACTAAAACTGTTATACAGTATGGAAAATATCTACTAAATGTAGGTATAGTATCTTCCATAATTATATTGGGCCAGTCTTCTTTATGTAGATTATCTGGTAGTGGTATTACAGATAGTCCTAATCGTCTTTCTATTTTATTTACTAAAAGAGTCATTTGATTGGCATTATGGCCAACCAACCCATACTTATTCATATTATCTTGAGCCATAATATCAATTCTCCTTTGGAATAATAATTATTTTATTGTCCGGCTAGCACTTATAAAAAATATTTTTAACTATATATTATATATTTGTAGAGATACTCAAGTATATCTACGTAAACTATTGTTTTTAAAAGAAAGGGGCTTTAAAATGAAAAATGAAGAACTGTTAAATGATATCGACGCATTGTTGAAAAAGTACAACGTCGGGGACGAGACAACTTTAATGTACATCAAAAATATCGTATCGTATGGAACGAAGATTGATGTAGACTGTATTACTTATCCGGATGCTAAAAAACGATTCCCGAATATTAGAGAATGGAACGGTATTCCGGTATCATATCTTGATGATCTCTGTGAATACCATCTGATTCCAATTAGGATAGAAAGTAGATCTATCGATGATATTATATTTACTTATCTTGTTTGTGAAGATGAGGACGGTCATAGAGGATATTTAGACATCAGCAATGATGAATACACACAGGCATTTGTAGATCATAGTTTCTTTAATATCGATGTGATGACTGACACGTATTTCAGATGGAAGAAGTTTATCTGTAAATGGCTCTTCAGTGTTAGGGCTATAGAATTGCATTGGATGTATGAGCATGCCAGTGTTGAAGATCGTGAAGATCCAATATTCGAGGATGTGATTAAAAACTATAATGAAGCATCTGAATTCTTTAGGATTGGTAGCAATGAATGATAAAAACGCAATAAATATTTTCATAGAAAGAGTATTCAATTATCTAAATGGTAGAGTGAATATATTTAACCGCCCGGCTGTTTTGGAGATAGATTGGACACCTTGCTTTGATAGCTCTGTTGGTGCTGCAGCTAGAAATCCAAACAGAGTAATTATATTTCCTGAGGTGATAAAGCGATTCTTTCCAAATGAATATGATTTCTATTATAATATAATAATTTCTTTGATCCATGAGTTGCATCATGTCGATCAGGTTATAGATTATATAGAAATGACAAAGAATCCAAATTATCTGAATGACATAGAATATTGCGTAGAGTTTAATAGCTATATGTACATGGCCAATAATCAGATAGCCATAGAACAAGCTATTGGATTTCGCGATATTCATGAGTTTACAGAATATATGCCAAATATAACAAAATATGAGGTTGGTCATATTTTCCATAGAAGAGATTATCCAACTCATATCATATCAATGATGCAAGACATGGTAAGACAGCATAGATGCCAATTTTATGATGATATCATGTCTACATTTATGATTCCAGATTCTATTATATCTCTTATTATCAATGATAAGATGCTAGATATAAAGATAGGATTGGAGTGTTGTCCTCTAACGTTGTTAAACAATATTCTAGAAGAAGAGTATTATAAATACAACTATCGAAGGGCATCTGTAAAATATAACTTAGTTACTAACCCAGTACAGAAGATGGTTATAAAAATCGACTGCTGTGGGAAAAATATCTTAGGATACAAGAAAGGAGAATAAGATGAATAATACAACTAAAATGATCGGTTATCTAGAAAGTGCCGGTATTGGATTCTATGCAACATACAGTGTTGCTGTACTGAGACATATGATATGCATGGGTATTAATCCAGTAGATGCAGATGTTAACAAAGACACAATAGTTTTTGTCAAAGGCAATATTAAAAAGACAGCTAAGAGCCCGACAAATCTCGGAAAGCTTTCTGCTGATATGTTTTATGAAAGCATGCTGTCTAAACCAGAAGCGCTGGAAGCATTCAAGGAAGCCGTCAACTCACTGTCCAAAGGGCAATTCAAGATCAGGAAAATTGTTGACGAGCATGATCAGTTTGCCATTACCAATATATATTTCTACAGGCTGTTCTCCAATGGAGAGATGGGATTACTTAGAGAGTTCTATGGAGACTTTATAAAGCAGTTTTCCTTAAGAGTAGAAGCAGATGCAACCCGTAACGGTCTTGGAGTAGATTCACCAACTAACAATGATGAAAATCTTCTTCTTAAAAATAAGACAGATAAGACGGAAGAGTTTCTGAAGAAAGATGACTTTGAGTGGCTAAAGAAGAATAAAGAGGCTTATAATGGAACCAGAGAAAATCAAAAGGATTCTGAGATTCGTGGATTTAGTGTTAATGATATTGATATTCCTTCGGTTGCTCAGTTTGTTACACAGCGTTATGATGTTAATATAGACGAAGACAAGCTGAAAGAGTTGACCAAGAAATACAAGAACAATCTGTACAGCTCTATCAAGTGCAGTAATCCGCCAGATCAGGTTGATTTTAGCGAATATCGGAATACCGCCGTTAAAATCACATTCAATCATATAGATAAACCCACCGTAAGATATTTTACATATGGGTATATTGATAAGGATGGAATTCTGTATATCTTTTGCGACGAATCATTCTCATTCATTACCGATGTTGATATTGAAATCTTGCCAATGAGTAAGAAGAAGCTCATGAAAATCTTAGGCATCAAGAAAAGTAAATAATATATAGGGGAGCGGATTAAATCCGCTCCCTTAATTTTTAAGAGGGGAAGAACAAGATGAAACTTAACAAAGCGTACTCAATATTTGAGTCAAATAATTCGCTTATGTTTAACAATATAGTGTCGAAGCCATACGCTGATCTCATGATAAAATATGAACCAGAAACAGTGTATCGTATTAGAAAGCATGATAGTGCTGTAAGCGTTCTTGAGAAGCGTTACACAACAGATTGGACGTATGAATTTGTAGCAACTAAAGAAATACAGAGAGAAGATCTTCATAACGATGAGAACTATATTTTTGTCGATAATGAAATCGTCTATTCTGGTGTTGTAGCAACAAATATACCATCGAAAAACGCAATGGACAAAATATCAGCATTTGTTTCAGATCCGGAGTTTGATTTCGCTGATCTGATTACATGTAAATCTGCTGAGGAATATGCTGAAGTCTCTAGATGGCTTGAGTATGATTATTCTTTCCATATTACTGAGGCTGTAGTCGTAAGGGAAGAAAATAAAATCTTAAAAGATTTACGCTTACAGCAGATCAATATTCCATATATAAGTCATACTGAAATCGGCGATATGGTATTTGTTGAGTTCAAGCTTAATGATGATACAATCATCACAGGCGAACGTCTTAGGCAATTCAGGAAAATCGCCAATAAAGCAATATCAGCGTTGTTTAACAAAGTATTCAATACTAGAGCTGTTAGCTTTAGAATATTCTCAACAAATGAACCGTATAAAACACCGGCTGTAGTACAAGACAACAAGAAATATATGCACTAATAAAATCTCAATATTGGCCAGGAGGGGCAAAACCCTCCTGGCTTTTATTTTTTTATCCACAGATATAGTCCATAATGAGATTATCAACATAATCTTCTAATTGTAATTTGAATCTATCACCAAAAGCGTTGGTAAGAACAACGTATTTACCATTTTCTGAGAGAGTGATCTTATCTGCAATTTTATTAAATGTTTCTAATACAGCACTAATGTTGGCAGACTCTCTCTGTAATTTATTAAGAACCATCTGCGCATCAGAACCGGTAAGATTAATAATTCTTCCAGTTTCGTTGTATTTAGTAAAATCCTCATGCTTAACCGTATTAGGATCAATATCACAAGACAGAGCAGATTCAGAAATAATTTTAGTCGTATATGCGGGGGAGTGGGAGGGGAAGATTACCTGGTCGTATGTAATAATTCGTACTCCTCGGACGTATGCTTTCCCATTTACGTTCTCGATAGCTCCAAGAGCACGTAGAGAGAATGCTGGTTTTGCACCATCTCTAAGTTCCTGATCAACAAAATTTCCATATTCGTTTAAGGTTCCTTTATATTGACCCTTGACTAAATTGCCTTCTACCCAAATTTTTAAGAAAGACACACAGGCTAATTTCTTATCAATAGTCTGCTGTCTTACTAAATCATCCGATAGTGGATGAGACATCTCTCCGTACATCTGTCCGGCTTTAATGAGTTCTTTAAGCCTAGCCCCATTAATTTCTGGCTCTATATCTTTCTTAGCATAGATACGATGATTTCTATTTTCAACTTCAAGATCTTGAAGTGTGGCTTCAGCTATTACTCTTTTAGAAGTAGATCCACTGATAATCATCGTATCTTCCGCAGAGTGGTCGATTCCTTCAAGAATAATACTACCAATAACGTTATCATTCATAAGGATTAAAATCTCCTTTCGCTTTAATTTTAATGAAATTTTGTTTTAAAAATATTATGTTAATGTTCTGGGTTATTGAATAGATAATCAAGCTTAGGATGCAAATTATTTTTTAATTATATATTATAATTATGAAAGCATACAGTAAAGCTTTCAAAAATATTTTATTTAAAGGAGAATAGAAATATGATAAACATTGAGACCGAGGAGAAATCCAAAAAATTTGATCTGCATGATATATTCGATGATCCGAATGCAGCTATTGTGAAGATTAAAGTGAGGCATAAAAACAAAGAATATGAGTTTTTCGTTAATCTTGTAACTCGCGTTTCATGGCCAGATTATCCTGAGCTTATTGAAGATCTTGCAGACCCGGATGACAATGTAACATATAAATTCATTGAGCGTGTCGACGAGATTATCGATCTTCAATGTATCTGTGATGTTTTTGATTTCACCAATGAACGATTGAACTTGATCAAGAATATTATGAGCGTGGAAAATTGTGCAATAGAACTCGATGATGTCAATTATGTAAAGTTTAATAAAACACTGTTCATCATCCAGGACAAAGACATCGATGAAGATAACCTGGGAGACATGGTAGATATCAATTTCGTTGCTACAGCAATTATGCTGTCACCGAGACCTATAACGCTTAAACTTTACAGCAGAGAAACGGTATACTAAATATATCATTTTAGTTATTGCGGTTAGAGATTGGGGGCTAGAAATAGCCCCCGTTGTTATTTCTATTATTATTTTTTGCTCATAAAATAATATAATTAAGCGAACTTTATAATAATGCAATAAAAATCTTAATGGGAGGTTATAAAAAGCGATGTCTATTACACTTGAGAAAATAAATCGTAGATTGTTTCAGCTCAACTTAAGTAGCGGTTCTAATCAAGTGAAGAATCTAAGCGGTATTCGACTCTTAGATGAGTCGAATAATATTTTTTTCGAAAATAATGCTTTAAATTTAATTAAAAATTGGGAAGGTTTAGATATTGACATCGATAGAGCTTTCGAAACCTCCCTTGAGACTTACGATCTTTTATTAAAATATGGTTCAAAAAATGCTATAAACAAAGCGACTGATATTCTCATTGAGGGCACAAATAAACTAAGAAATGCTTCTGAGCTAAAACGCTCGCTCAAAGTGAGACTTGGAAGACTTAAGAAAGGCACGAAGATAAGCAAAAATATCGACATTGATAGCAGCACGAACAATATCCAAAAAGCAATGGATAACATAAAAAATGCTTTGGGTTCTGCTACTGCAAATATTGTCAAAAACGATGAGCCAGATTATTTAGAAGAGAATTATAATAGAATTATAGATAAAGTCTCTGAGGTCGCTGAGATCGATCGTATAGTCAAGCAATATTCTAATATTCATAAGCGTTTTAATATAGACAGATTATTTTCAGAGTGCGGAGCTGATAGAGAATCCATATATAATACTATATATGAGACTGCAAAATATATTGATACTTTCAATTCACCGTTTAAGAATAAATATAACGCTACATTAGAAAGTGCTTGGTATGCTTTGCAGAAATACCATATAGTGTGTGAAAATAGTACTATTATAAATACAGTAACAGATTATTATTTATTTAATGATTTTATCCCAGACATGATTAGTTTTGCTGAAGAAACAGCAGTCTTAGCAAATATTTCCCCAATATTTAATAAGAAAGATTTTTCTTGTCTAGATTATATAAGTGAATCAAATATAAAACAATTCAATGTTAATAAAGAATTAGACTATAGAAAAGTCGTAGAGAATTATATGCTTGACGGGAAGCTTAAAGAGATTGTTAGCTATGAAGATCAAGAGCAACAATCTATAGAAAAATCTGATAGAGATGATAATATTATAGACTTTATTAAAGACTTTAGAAAACGCTGTGCTGAAGAAGAAAATCCTAGCAATTTTATTACATTTAAAGCTTTAATAGATCAGATATTAAATCATCAAAAATCTCAGATTATATTTAACGTATCGTCTATATTTAATCTTCTTAGCGTTGTTTTTCTTAATAATGAAGATCATGATATTAAAGCTATAATTAAAATTGTAGATGATATCACTGATACTGTTTTAGAGCTCCCGTTAAAAGAAACCCAAGCTAATGAGATTTTAAACACATACAAATCTCAAGTCGATACATTATCTAAGAAAGAAAATATTAATGCTAGAGAGCAAATTTATCTTGATACAGTTGAGGTTAATGCTGGCAAAATAGAAAATTTCATTAAGGACAATTTTACAGAAGAGCAAGAAGAAGATGAAAATGCTTCAGATGATGAGTTAACAGAAGCAGCGGAAATTGTTCTTATAGCTAATTTATTAGATAGCCTAACTGAAGGTGGCACTATTGATCCAGATATTCCAGTTATAATAAATGGCAATGTAGCAAAGTTTACAAATGACACATTAGATGCTCTAACAGATTTTTCTGTTACTGTACCTAAGATATTAGATAAAGATTCTTTAAAAGAGTGCTTTATAAATTATAGAAACGAATTAAGAAAAAATCAAGCTAAGAAATCTGTAGAAGATTATATGAAGATAGATTGCTTGACTAACAATATAGCTAGGCTTAATGAAGACGCTACAATATACAGCACACATAATAACACTAGAGCTTGTATAGGCTATCTAATGTGTATGAACGAAATAAAGAATTTTCATACAGATATAAATAATGAGATTTATTTTACAGAAGCAATGAGCTTTTCTAATAAACTTAAGCTTGCTGTAAATAATCTTAAACGAGCAGCGATAAATCTTTCATCTAAAGAGAAAAGCGCTAGTAATGCTATAGACGCTGCTATAAATTCTATAGCTCGTAATATGGATAAAGAGATGTCTGCTGAAGACAGAGAACGTGTTGTTCGTGGTTCTATTTTACCATCTGCAACAAAGTGTATTAAGTTAGCATTGATGTTTGCTGCTGTTGGTAAATTCATAGATCCTGCTGTTGCTGTAATTGGTGCCTTAGGCATGTTCTTCTCTAGAAAGAAAGCGCAAAAGAGAGAACGTCAATTAGCTTTGGATGAAATTGAAATCGAGCTTAAAATGTGTGAACGCTATCTTCGTATGTATGAGGATCAACAAGACATGGATAAGATAAGAAAAGTTGAAATTATCCAAAGGAATCTTCAAAGACAAAGACAGCGCATTAAATATAAAATGGCAGTAGACTTTAAGCAAGCTAGCACTGCTTCTATTGAAGATCCATATTAAAATGGTATTCTGAAAGGAGAGCGAGACTATGAGATTTGATGATCCTATAGATGGTAAGACTAAAATCTTTAATGAATTAAGGATTAACACTGTAGAAGAAAACGATGACGATGATCTCGAAGATTATACAGACGATGAATTTGATGATGATATAGACGTAGATGCTGATGATATGGATCTTGACGACGCTGATCTAGAAGACTATACAGATGATGAATTTGTATATGACGATGATACAGACACAGATACTGCTGATGTGGCTGACGATACAACTGAAGCAGATGCTGATGCACCAGCTGCAGAAGATGATACAGCAACTGCTGATACTGGAGATGCCGTAACTGACGATGCTGGTGGTGAAGATGTTGCAGCTCCAGATGATACTACAGATGATGTCACTGTAGATGATGATACTGAAGACTATACAGACGCAAATCCTGAAGAAGATACTGGCGCTACAGATGCTGGTGGTGACGCAGCAACAGAAGAACCTACAGGCGATGCAGGCGGAGACGCTGGAACTGATCCAGCCCCAGCTGACGCTGGTGGCGATGCTGATACTAATATAAATATTGGAGCAGATGCTGGAGCTGGTGGTGAAGATGCTCCAGCTGATGATGCAGGAGCTGATACTGGTGGTGAAGATGCAGGTGCCGATGCTGGAGGAGACGATGCAGATATAGATGCCGGAGGCGATGACGCTGCTGTAGATGACTTTACAGATGAAACCGAAGGTGACGGCGAAGAAGGCGCAGATGGAGAAGACGGTGGTGATGGCGGTTCTTCTGATTCTGGTGGCGGTGGAGATGACTCTCCTGAAGTAGGTTCCATGGATGGAGATTCCAATCCAAACTCTCTTAAATCCATGGAAAAAGATCTATTTGCAGATCTAAACCCTCAACAGCTAGCAATAAAAGATGGTGAGCTCTTACAAAATTATATAGATCTATACGATACTATAAATACTATATTAGATAACGTGAATAAAATACCTAAGACATATTATAATACAAGAGCTATAGACTTTATAGCCGACAAAATGATAGAACTTAAAGATATGGTGAATTATACCATAACAGTGACGTATTCAACTAGAACGTATATAGAGAATCTTACTATATATAAGCAATGTCTTTTAGTTCTTCAACAAATCAATACAATGCTTAAAGGGTTAGTCCAAAAGCCATCGGAAGAAAAGAAAGAATAATAAAAACCAACAATATAATAAATATTTAGGAAATACGATAGCCTAATTATTTATATAAGTAATTAATATATATCGTGCTAAATAAGAAAAACTTTCTTTAAAAGAAATTATAAGGAGGAATATACAATGCCAAGTGTAGGTATTAGAAAGTCTCCCAGTATGGGAAACTTTAGCAAAGACCCCATGTATGCGTATGCTGCAAGCTTCTGCGATGTGCAGAAGAACATTTTACGTGAGTCTCAAGTAGACTATGCTATGGAACCGCAGCGCGCTCTGGCTTTCAAGGGTAATGTTGATGCTCTTAAGAGCTTCTTTATTGAAAATTCTGTTATCGGAGATTCCAAGACTATTACACAGGAAGAGTATCAGGATCAGCTTGACATGATGTCTGAGGCTTTCCAGAATGATATCCAGGCAGTTCGTGAGAACGCCGTTGCCGGTATTGCTTCTTGGAATCCTATGATCGGTCTGTCTCTGCCTATGCATAAATATCTTATGCTTAATACCGTATTTGCACAAGCCGTTCCGCGTTTTGTTGCTAAGGCTCCGGCATGGACAGAATCCATCGAGACCCGTTATATGGTTTCTCCTACCGGCGAAAAGATTGATATTGCAAATCAACAAAATCAGATTTATCGTATTTGGAGATCTGCTAATCAGCCTGTTGAAGTTCCTGTTGCACTTCCTGAGCTGCAGTCCATCGATATTCTTGACAAATATTTCTCTGTTTCTCGTGTTTCTCATAATCTTTCTGTTGCTACTCACATTTCCGCTATTCTTGTAGAAGACTTTGCTAAGGCTGGCGATACTGTAGTAACCATGACTCAAGGAACAGATGGATATGAATTTACTGAAGCTGAAGCTACCGCTGATGGTAAAGCTCTAGTTTGGAAGCCTTGGAAGGCTGAATTCACTCCTGGATATGGCGATGCTAATCGTATTATCGTTTCTCCTGTAGATATTCTTGTTACCACTGATGGTACCGAAGCTACTGAAACTGCAGTTCATGATACGATCTTTGCTTCTCAGCGTGAGAACATGTTTGAGATTAACTCTACCTCTGGTGCAGTTAAAGCTGTTAAGATCTGGGCTCGCTATGATGCATCCTCTAGAACACGCAAGACACCTCGTGTAGAGTGGGGTGAGAAGACTATCTTCGTACAGGTTCCTGAAAACGATGGTATTACTGTACCTGTAACTCCTGAGGAAGTTAAGGATATTGGAGCTCTGTATGGCATTAACCAGGTTACCAAGTACATGAGCATGATCAAAGACGTTATGGAGAACGTTAAGGATGATGATATTCATGAGCAGCTTGACCTGAGCTTCGAGCGTCTTGATGACGAGCATAAGCTTGCTAAGACTATTGACTTTGCGCCTCGTGTAGGATATTACAGCGATCATCTTGAATGGCTGCAGAAGACCTTCATGAACTCATTAGATCAGTTCATCACCGGTCTACTTACAGTTCTGAGAGATCCTAACATGGAAATCAGTCTTATTGCAAGGCCTGGCATTATCCGTCAGATCACTCCTATCGAGTACACCTATCAGACTTCTGATTCTGTTGGCCCGATCCAGCTTGATTTCAAGAAGACTGTTGTTACTAGCGATCATCGTGTATACAACTTCATTAGCTCCGATAAGCTGTTTGGTAATGACAACATCATTATCCTGCTTAACCCGAAGAATACCAATCGTATAGTCTACAGACTGTATGATTATCAGATGTATCTTTCCAATGAGATTCGTGACGCTGAGAATCCGCAGCTTCCCGCTCTGACTGCATTCGAAAGATATAAATTCTTTGAACTGTTCCCGGTTCAGGGTAGAATGTTTGTTGCAAATCCGTCTGGGCTTAGAGAGCATCTTCCGAACGTTGATCCTATCGGTCGTCCGGCTGATGGTAGCCTGTATGCAAATAATGATTTGAATAGTACTTTCAGTCATTGGTCGGATCTCACCGGACGTAATGCTATTACCGAGAACGTTCTACCTGAGACTGACGCCACTGGTAATAGTGGTCAAGGCGGTACTACTGGCGGTGGCACGACTGGTGGCGGAACTACAGGTGGTGGTACAACTGGTGGAGGTACAACTGGCGGTGGAACCACTGGAGGCGGTACGACTGGTGGAGGTACAACTGGCGGTGGTACTACTCCGTAATAAACAATTAAATATAATACTAGCAAGTATTAAACCCGTAGGGAGAAATCCCTACGGGTTTTCTTTTGATTAATTGTTTATGATTTTAACATTGATTTTAGCATTCGTTCTTTTTACTTGTATCCATTAAAACATATAATGATTTATTTTTTGAAGGTCGTTTACCTTTTAACCGATGCTCCATAATTTCATCTATTTCCATTTCTCGTTCACCCAGATCATTCAAATACTCTTCAGGATAATTACGTTTTCTGCATACTTTATTATACATACTAGCTGCAGCTTCTGCATCATCAAATGTAAAATAATAATCCCCATCTACTCTACAGAAATAGTTATCTGATTTATTTGGGAATACGCCAAAATATCCTGTAGAATTTAGATTTTCTTTTGTTTTTACAGACGTGGAAAATTTGTTTATTTTGATTGTATATTATAGCAGTAGATAGAAGACAATAGTCTCTATTAGCCGGCCTTTTGGCGTGCTTGAAATAGTACGAACAAGCAAAACTTGTTCTCAAAAAGGTCAGGTAAAATAAGATGGTAACGCTTTTGATAGCGTCTATTAGTTTATCATTAAGTAACACGAAAAGACTAATAGCGGAGCACATATATTTTATCTGGTCTGTCGGGAGTACGATAGGGGATACTCGTGCAAAACGACTAAAAGGCAAAAGAATAGATTATTCCCGTTTATACTAACCTATCAATAGTATAAAAGGTTAAGCTTGTCAACTTGACCTCGCTCTGCATACTATAGGTGACAATCTATAGTATGAACAAAGCAATCGTAATTTATTTTTTTGTAAGATATTACCGTTTAATTTCGATGGGAGCTTCGGCTCCCACACCTTCGGGCGGTTTTATTTTTTCTTCTTTTTCTCATTATTTGGACAATCAAATAATGAGAAAAACAAACTTTACTTTATATTTTTTAAGGAGATAAACAAGACATGTATAATTATTATAAGTCTCCTGCGGAGGTATATCACGAATCTAATATATTAAGTAAAGCTTTAACTCGTGGTACAACTAATAGTTTATATCCAATGACGGATATCAATTCAGTATTCACTCATTTTGATCCATCGGTTGGTAAAAATGTACCGACGGCAAATGTTTTATCAAAAAATAATTTAAAGGAGAGTTGAATTATGGAACGAGTCCCAACAAATTTTGATTTTTCTGTTTTAGGGCATCTTCTTGTGAATTTAGATGAGGATCATTCTTCAACGACATTGTCTAAAATCCAAGCAGAGCTGAATAAATTCTTTATAAAAACAAAATGTAAAGGCGTTTATTTTACACGTAATACTGATAAGCTTTTCTTTGGTATGAAAGTTTATCCTATAATATCTGGAGATGAAGCGATTAAAGTACTAACTGTAGATTCTCCATCTGTATTTGATGGATACTATGTAGAGATCGATTCTAAGCTATGTGATCCAATGCTCTATATCAATGATAAAGAATGGGTCGCTTTAATGCTTCATGAGGTTGGTCATATTGTATATGATACATCAACAATCGATGAAGTGAGAAATCATATTGATGCATATTTTGCTAGAAGCGGAGAAAGTATAGATCTTAAATCTTCTAGAGGATTTAGAGAATTATTAGCATGGGCTCTTAAAGATGCGTGCGTTAAAGCAGCTTCTATTTTTGCTAAGCATGGTAATAGTGAACTGATTGCTGACGCTTTTGTCGCTGGATGTGGTTTTGGGCCAGAACTTGAATCTGCAATGAAGAAGATTGTTGCTGGGATCTCATATATGCAAAAAGATATCGATGATAGATTTATAGCTCTATCTTGGGTACTGCGAGTTGGTAGAGAGTTTGAGCTTTTTAGAATACCGGCTGTAAAAACTCTTAATAAAGCATCTATGCTTACCGGCTCTTCAATGGAACGTAAAGAAATTCAATATGCGTCTAAAGTATTAGCCACAATGAGTGATCCTATGTCTGAGGGAGTATTTGAAAATATTGGTAACGCATGGAATGCTGCTATGAATAGATTCAAGCAGAAATCTATACGTGGTGTTAAGCAAGATGTTTATGAATTACAGCTTAGGCTTAGGACTGCTGAAGAAATGGATGAACTAATGACGATTATTAGATCGTGTAATAACTATATTTCAATTCTTCAAGATTATATGACAGAAAATATTTCTGATAGCGAAAGAGAAGATTGCTGTAATGTGTTGCAAGATCTGTATGCTATACGTCAGCAAGCTGCTAAAGACAAGAATGTTAGAGCACGCTATTCTGGTTATATTCAAGTTGTATACCCATCAGCAGATTAAAATCACTGCAGCTGGGCTTAAAGCCCAGCTGTATTTTTTAAAATTTATAATGGTTGTATATTATAAAAACGATAGCAAAGAAAAGCTATCTAAAGAGAAATAACAAGCGGTAATAATTTACAATAACGCAAACAGAACAGTAACCCGTATTACGGCATTATCTAAAGGAGGAATAATATTATGGCATTCAACAGCTATAATCAGAACAATAATGACAAGAGACCGACTGTTAATACATATACACCGATATCGTTTACCAATCAAGATAGTAAGATAATGGACACCAGATTATCCATTTCTTATTTTAATAAATTAATGTGTATTACCATCGCTGCGAGAACTAATGCTGGTAGTAGCGATTTCGCTACATATGATACGGATAACCCCGTGTCTATTTATATTTCTTATTCCAAAGCTAAGATCTTGCATGATGCAATTCTCAATATGCTTTCCAAGCCAAATGAAATCCATAATGTCTGTGTGGAGCTTAAGAACGGCTTGCTAAAAATTTCCGATGGTGTAGAGTATGGTTCATCCAATCCATGCATTGCTATTTTGTATGCTAAAGATAATGCTGGTGTGAATGAGATTATCTATGAAACCAAATCAGACATGTACTACGCTGCTTATAATTATGATAATGAGCAGTATAGTTCTATGCCGTTCCCGAAATTTGAGATCGAGACATTTGCTATGATCTTGGAACAGTATTATATAGCATCAAGCTATGCATACGCTGCGATGAATCGTGAAGCAAATATGTATGCGTCTAAATTTACCAGTGACATTCTTAAAGGTATCGCTGGTAAGGTAGGATATCAATATAGCAGCAGTAGCGGATCTGGAAACTTTAACAATAAGAGTTTTTTGAGTGGCAATAATAGTTCTTCTAGCAGCAAACCGCAGTTCAATGGAGATGTTCCAACAGAGTATCAGCAGTCTACATTTAGCGACATTGCTAATTCACTGCTTGACGAATAATGGTCAAAGGTAAAGATAATACATTGCTAGTCGAGTTCGATTTTTTAATCGATCTCGATTTAGCAATGTATAGATTTGTCGCTAAAAATTTTTTGAACTCTCCATTGCTAAATAGAGATGTTATGTCTCTAAATAATGAGAATAAAATCAAATATATAATGCTAGCTAGAAAACACATAAATCCGCTAGAGATAATGTTTAAAGAAGAGTACAATGTTGGGCCTTCTTATTATGAATTACTAGATACAAGTTTATATTTGGAAATACTTAAAAATGCTACTGCATATGATACATTTGCTTTAATGGTAACGTTTCTACGGGAAGCGTCAAGCGTATCTATAGACGTTTTATGTAAATCCGATGTAGAGGCTGATATTATTAAAGCAATGAATCCAAAACTTTCTACAGTAAGATTCCCTGTAAAGAGAGAGATAAATCTTAAACCTTATACTGCGTTGTATCTTAAATATTTTGTAAATGCAACCCAGTATGATAATCTTAATGGTAAGCATATCTATATTCCATGTGCTAAGTTTAATATGGAAGATGAGGAAGATATTGTAGATCATAAGATGCTTGAACTATTTGGGCACTCAAATGAAATTCATCTTATAGATCTATATACTAATATCAAATATATTCCAAAAAGAAAGGGCAAGATTGATGATGAAGATGTATTCTAATATCGTCCCACAAGATATAGTTAGAAAAACTCAAAGAGAAACATTAACTATCATCGCTGATGCATTGAGTAATTCATTTGGTCCTAAGGGATCTACTACAGCTATAGTGAAGCATTTAGATCCTAACGAGGCAAATATTTCTATAGAGTATACCAAAGACGGCCATACGATTGTAAAATCTATGATGTTTATGGGTACCATTGAAAGATCTGTACAAGATCTTCTTACAGAATTAACAAGATACGTTGTTAAAGAAGTTGGCGATGGCACGACTTCTGCTGTAATTCTGTGCAAGACTGTATTCGATGCTCTGTGTGATAATGATAGAATTAATGCATGCTCTCCGTCTGATACATTACATAGATTCCATGAAGTAATCGAGGAAGTTAATAAGCGTATTCTTAAACTAGCAAAAGAATGTACTATAGATGATATCTATAATATAGCTCTCATTTCTACCAACAATAATGAAGAAATATCTAAAACACTCTTAGGCATCTATAAGAAATATGGATTAGATGTCTACATCGATGTTGGTATTTCTAATGAAACAGAAAACATAGTAAAAGAATATGATGGAATGACATTAGACACCGGATTTACAGATATCTGCTTTGTTAATGATAAAGCCAATAATACTGCAAAAGTCGTAAATCCAAGTGTTTATTGTTTTAATGATCCTATCGACACACCAGAAATGCTAGGGCTGCTGGATGCAATATTGGAGCATAATATTCTTCGCTGCTATAGACCAAATTCTGTATATGAGCCAATCCCTACAGTTATATTAGCCAAGAAAATCACTCCAGATTCTTCTTCTTATTTTGAAACTGTAGTAAAGCTCATGAATCAGTATCCTGGAAAGATTCCGCTTCTTATAGTGTCTGACATTCATCAGGATTATTTATATGAAGACATAGCTCAAATGTGCGGAGCTAAATTCATTAAGAAATATATCTCTCAGGAGATTAAACAGAAAGACGTTGAAGCAGGTATTGCTCCTACAATAGAAAATGTATGGGAATTCTGTGGCCACGCCGATGAAATTAGAGCAGATCAGCTCAAGACTCAGGTTATCAGACCAGCAAAAATGTTTAACGAAGACGGTACTAAGTCTGAAGAGTATAATACTATGCTTACATATTTAGAGACTCAGATTACCAAAGCTATTAAAGAAGACGCTGGTGTAAATGAGATTGCTAGAACCAAGAGAAGATACAATTCATTCAAGGGTAATATGATTGACTTCTTGATTGGTGGATTAACTTTAGCCGATAGAGAAGCTTTAAAGTCCTCTGTTGAAGATGCTGTGTTAAACTGCAGATCCGCTGCTGTAAATGGTGTTGGATACGGTGCAAACTATATGGCATTTAAAGTCTTATCTGATATGATTCATGAACCTAAATGGGAATCTAACGTCATAGTAGATATTCTTTATACGGCATACTATGATCTCATTAAGATTCTTTATACTAAGAGCTTTGGTATTGATGAGATTATTCCTATAATTAATAATAGCATTAAGTATGGTTGCCCATTGAATATCAGAACCAATGAATATGATCATGACGTACTGAGTTCTATTAAGTCTGATATTATAGTTCTCGAAACTATAGATAAAATTCTAGCCCTTATGTATACAACAAATCAATATCTTGTACCTACACCAGCTCATAATATGTATATAGAGGCTAAGGAAAATGAAAATGCTTCCACTAAAAAATCCTCAGAATCTTGAATTTGAAAGGTTATATGCTAATAACTCTAAGCGATGGGGATATACCAAGATAGGCGTATGTCCCCATTGTGGGCATTATCGAAAGATATAAAAATGCTTGAATTTCATTGTAGAGTATGTGATAAAGATTTGAAATATTGGCTAGATGAAGATGCTATTAATAATTTTTAAAATAATTATTGGGAGGAGGTGAAAAATATTGGCTGATGGAATGTCTTTTGATAAATATATAGATAATCCTTCTGGAGGTCAAGTATTCACTAACCGCCAAATGTATAAAAGTATGTATAAGCGTAAGTTCGACATTTTGATGGTGCGAGAACAAAATCACGTAGCTTATAAAATATATAAAGCTGATGATACTGTAGACGCTTATTATATTCATTTTAAGATACCATCTGAAGTTGTGCCTAATTTCTACTATGATGTAGTCATTAGATTATTCACAACCGAAAATGTGAAGAAAAACCAAGCCAATTTAAGAAATTACGCTGTTAATTTCTATTCAAATGACCCGGCTTTCGTTTATACATTTGCTCATGCATTTAAAAAGAATAAACTTTTCATACCAGATTTAGAGCCTAAGATGTCTAAAAGAGCATTAAGGGAAAATGCTGATGTTAGAAATCCTAAAAATAATGTCTGGTACGTAAAATCATTATTCTTTGCTTATCTAGCGATGGAGAAATATAATCTATTTTCTAGATCAATGCTAAATCAAAATTCTTCTAAGTATAATAAAAAAGAATTACTTAAAAATATAACTGACGCTGATACTAAAGTTGCCGCAAGACAGTTTGAAGAGAGCAAATTAAAAGAGCAACAGAAAAAAGAAAAAGACGATGCGGAGAGAGAACGTCATAGAAAATATTTATCTGCTTATCCAAGAAACAACCTAACTAAAGTTTCTAAAGTCACTACAACTTCTAAGGTCTCCAAGGTTACAAAGACCTCCAAAGTTTCAAAAAGAACAAAAATAACATAAAGCAGGAAATAGTTATATATTATAAATTCGTAGCAATGAAATCTTAGGAGGAGAAAAACAAGCATGAAGATGTATGATTTAGTAAATAAGGAGGGATTTATCCATGTTGATGATTGGGACACTGAAGAAAACCCGGCCCCGGAAGAAGATCGAATATTCAAAAACATTAAGGGAGAGATAATATTACCAATACATGAGCTGTTTGGTAATCCAAATGACTCAGCGGATGCACAACAATTAGATTATTTTGCTATGTCACCAAAACGTTCATATAATTCAGATGAGACTAGAGAACATATTTGCCGTTATCTGAATTATTTTGAAAAGTTTTATGATACTGACAAAGAATTGTTAATGGTTTTGTATGAAATCAAGATAAATATAGACTACATTCATAGTTATTCTATTCAGAACTTCATGGATGATGTCAATAGATACATCATACGAAATCTCAATATAACGCTGAAGATTAGGCATTTTGTAGATGATAATTATTTGATGCATCTAACGTCGAACAATAGAACTCCGAATCTTCAGTTTAACAATGTACACGCAAAGATACTTTACGAAATTTCTCTTTTGAGCAATATGTATATACCATTAGCTTGCCACTATATGTATATACATTTCATAAAAAATGAAAAAATAGCAGAATTTATGTTGCAACTATTTGATATGGCTATGGTAAAATATGAAGAAGAGCGAGGTGTGTATATATTTGATAAGCTATTAGAGACAGCCATTTCAGTTGTAAATAAATCTAAGAATCCAGATCAGCTATTATGGGAAAAGAATCTTATTCGTGGTAATAATACAACAACGCATGCAAGAGACAGCGTTAATGATATTATCCTTCAAATTCTTCCCAAATATAAGTATACTGCAAACGTTGTATCATTTAATTATTATTCAAGTAGAAAAACTTTGCAGTATAAAATTACTGATAATTCGTATGAATTTAATTTTTCTAAGTTAAGTTCATCGAAAAGAGATAGTGATCAAAACAGCGAATACGATAAAATATCTTGTCGCCTCATTGTGGTAACACAGTGTTGAATAACTCTTTTTAATTGCTGGGAAGTGCTAAGAGCCTCTATGCCTAAATGGAGACGAAAGTCAGAAATAAGTTAGAGGATGGCTCATGCTGAAATAAAAGCTTCACTTATGTGAGGTGCTAAAAGCCGTTAACAATGTATAATCAGCAACCAAGCTATATTTATACAATATAGAAGGTTCAACGACTATCTTAGGAATAAGATTAGAGCTCAAGTGAGTTCAAAATGGAAGAGCATCCTATACGACATAGGATGGTGATATAGTCTGAGCATCCAGAGAAATACTGGAGAAGTTCATAAGAGAACTGCTAGGATTAACGACCCTAGTGAACATAGCTGAGGTATGAGGCCCGATTATCGAAGAGAGACGAAGCTCTGTATCTTCAGAATAAAGTTGCAGCTGAGCAAACTGTAAAAGTTATAGAGCAATTATATGGGCCATTTGAACAAGAAGAAATCAATCACTATAAAGCTAAACTTATAGTAGATGGATCTCCACTAATTCATCCACTACAAAGACAGCTTATAGGATATCTTTATTATAAAGACTTCTCAGATCCGATAACATACATGAGTATACATAACTCGACAGATTATATTAAACTCATTATTGCGGCTAAGAGAATGTTACTTAATACTGGCATGGTATTATTACCATATATAATGAGTTCTAAAGTTACTCGATTGGCAACTAGAAAAATTATATCTAAAAGAGACATCACTAAGCAAGAGAATTCCGTTATATATGAACAGCTTAAAGAAAAATATAATAATGAAAAAGTAATTCAAAAGATATGGGAATTTATAGGAATGGTATGCTCTTCTTCATTTCAGATTATTGATTATGATATTAATAACCATTGCCCTACTCAATATGATGGAAAAATGGTTCCAATGATTAACGATATTTTGAATGAGGAATTGTTATTCTTTATAATTTCAATTTGAGAGGAAAATATAATGGCGATCCATCATAGCTCGTATGATAAAGTCGAAACGATTAATCTTACAAATACAGATGTTCTGGTTGCAGATAAATTGCTTAGATTACAATTAAGCAACATCAGGAAAGCCAAACATCTTACACAAAAAGAATTGAGCGATATTTGCGGATTATCAGAGAGTACAATCTCTAGCATTGAATCTGGTGCTGGAGAATCTTCTCCAACATTGAGAAGTCTTACCAGATATGCTTTAGGAGTTGGAGCAGAAATAGACATTCGCATTATAGATAAAAATATACTTAATGAGTAACACTTAAGTAAGGGTTGATTGCCTTTCTTTTTATCATATAAAACAGAATTCGGAGTGGTACCGCTAGCCACTCCGGATATGTTTTGCTATCTTTTAAGGAGAAAAATAATGATTAGAAAAATTCATATTTATCATCATAACGATAATGATGGAAAGTTTGCTGCTGCGTTAATGTATCAATATTTTAAGAGATACGACAAGCGATATAGAAAAACATTATTTTATTCAATAGATTACATCACAGAGATTAATCTAGAGAATATTCCTATGGAAGATTGTTTAATATTTGTAGATTACTCATTCTCCAATCAGCATAATGCTGATCAATTGCTTAAAGCTCATGAGCGAAATATACCGATCGTATGGATCGATCATCATAAATCTTCTGAGCATTTCTTATGGAATGTTCTTGGTAGAGACGTATATGGTATACAAGAGCAAGATAATCTAGTCACATATTATGATACAACATTCAGTGCTACTAGATTATGCTGGAACTATTGTCGTTCTAGAGCTATAGTTAAATCTGAGGTTGAACCATGGGATAAAGTTAAGACATACACTGAAGCAGAATATATTGCTAATAATATTCCTAACTTTATTAAGTACGTAGATGATTATGATCTGTGGAAATTTTCTAAAGGCGATAATGCTCATCTATTCCACTATGGTGTTAACGTACAAGAATATAATCTTAAAACGCTTATCAATGATATATTATCAGAAAGAGACGTAGCAATGTCAGACTCTTATAATATTTTCGAAGACCAGATTGATAGTATTAATAAAAAATCATTTAAATTCATTCAAGATGTTCTTGGCGTTGGAGGAAATATTTTAAAGTATAATGACGTCAGATACAATCTTGAAAGAGAATTTGGAGCTTTCCAATTTAAGATTGTAGATACATTCACTACAAAGAATAAATTGACATGGACAGGCGTTGCCATGAATATTCATTCCAATTCAGAATCATTTGGAGATCTATACAATAAGTATGATATAGTTTGCCCGTTTGTTATGAGCAAACATGGACTATGGAAATATAGCCTATTCTCTAAAATGAAAGATCCTAACTTAGATCTTTCAAAATATGCTGAGATTCTAGGCAGCACTAAAGGCGGGTCTGGAGGCGGCGGGCATGCTAAAGCTTCAGGATTCCAGCATTATGATCTGCTGTTAGCACCAAATGTAGTCATTTACATTAAACCAAAAGCATTTAGCAAAAAACCTGTCGTTTCATATGAAATTTTAGATACAGATTTATTTGAAAAGGCTTAAATTATGTATAATCTTATAAGGCAAGAATTTATAGAGATGGTACGTTCATTCTACCCATCTGTAAAAGTTGCTTCTGGTGGTACTGAAATCGTAGTAAGATGTATGTTATGTGGAGATTCAGAAAATCGAAATCATGCTCATATGTATATTTCAGTACCACAAAACTATGATGAGATACCATTTTATCATTGTAAAAAATGTAACGCCTCAGGAATTGTAGACGACATATTTTTACGTAAGCTTGGATGTGAAGACTCTAGAGTTTTAATAGATCTACTTAAGCATATAAACGATATTAAGAGATCCCCTAAATATTCTAAGCTTTACCAAGTAGACATTTATCCATTAAAAAATCAATTCATTTCAAATCAAGCTTGGAATCAACCCAAGCTTGATTATATTAACAAACGTATAGGGTCTAGTTTTAGTATACAAGATCTAATACAGCTAAAAATATTTCTAAATATTGGCGATATTATCGTACAGAATGATTTACTACTTACAAGACATGAGTCTATTGTTAAAGCATTACACGAGCATTTTATTGGGTTTATATCATATGATAACTCTTATTGCATACTCAGAAAATATGATAATGCTGAGTTATATCAATCTATAAATAAGAGATACGTTAATTATAACCTGATAAGCAAGAATGATAACAATAAAGATTTCTATGTCATACCAACAACCATAGATATTCAATCAACCACTCCTGTAAAAATACATATCGCAGAGGGAGTCTTTGATATACTATCGATATTTTATAATCTCAATAGGTGTAATAATACACAGAATATCTATATATCAGCTTCAGGCAAATCATACTCTCAAGCTTTAAGTTTTATACTAAAAGAGACTAGAGTTATAAATTATGAATTACATATATACCCAGATAATGATGTAAGCGATTATTCTCTTAAAAAACTCATGCTTAATTCAATAGCGGCGCTCCCAACAGACATCTATATACATAGGAATATCTATACTGGAGAAAAAGATTATGGTGTTCCGTTAAGTAGAATAACAGACTCTGTTGAGGTTATATATGAGGAAAAGCTATAAACGAATAAGAGAATTTAATTATTATAAAACAAAAGAAAAATTAATAAATGATATAAATGTAAATTATATAGAAAACTCAAGATCAATTTTTGATAATGCTTCAGAGCATTCATTTTGGGCATCTGACGATAAGTTAGAATACAAAGAACGAGATTTAAAGCGAATCATGGTGAATAACATTCGACATACACAATGTGAGTATGATAAAGCATTAAATAAATTAACTAGAGTTTCTAGAAAAGCAAGACAAGATTCTCAAATAGCGTATCATTTATATAAAAACGCTACACTGAATGCCATTGGTAAACAATATCCGTATTTGGAAGAAGAATGTGCTAGACAAAAACATAAGGTGCCAATGATGAGAATTGTAAAACCCTAGAGGATTGCTCCTCTAGGGTAATCTTGCGTGATTATAATTATATATTATAAATATGATTATTAATAACTCTTAGGACTTATTAATAATCAAATATATCCAAGGGGGTAAATAAGGGGAATTATGATGTGTAAAATCAAAATTGAATCTTCATCTATAAACGGCTGGGTAGATGAAGAGAGTCTAGAGCTGTTACCAGTCGATAGCAACGCAACTTTGTTCTTCTCTAAAGGGGAGGCTGAAAGATTTTTAGCTATGACGAAAAACAAAGCTGCAGAATATAATAAACGTGTATCTGCTATTGAGAACGATAATAGCAGAAGTATTGTTGCTTCATTTGTCAAAGCATCGGTTAGCGGTAATCTTATCGACGCACTGATGAGTGGAGCATCAGTCCACTATATTTGCGTATAAAAATAAGGGGGAGAGCTTATGCTCTCCCCTCTTTATTAACATTTAAATTTTTTTATCTTAAATTAGCCCTATCGAACATTTCATTAAATTTATAAAAAATATAAAAGAAAGGAGGATTATTATAGGTGGCTGGTAAATTCTTTAATACGACGACAGCTTATACTCAAATGGTTAATCAAGCTGCTCAGACTATGAAGGGATTAATGGATAATCCTTACTATCTTTTTACAGATAAAAAAGCATCTGAGTGCACTTACTATAATTTAAATACTACAATGACTACATTAGATGAAGCTACCAGAGGTAATTACAGCGAGATATCTAATAGTAGCCCATTGAGATTTAATAAGATAAAGAATTTTCTTTTATATGGAGTCACTAAAATAGACATAAATCTTGAAGTTGCCGAGTTTGGTCTTGAAACTACAGATGTTACTGGAGAAGCTTTAGTTTTACCAAGAACTATAATACCATATCCAGGAGATAGATTTATACTAACTCAAACAAAAGAAAATCTTTTATTTAGAGTAACCGCTGTAAATCCTAATACTCTGGATACTGGAGCTACTCTATACAGAATAAATTATGTGCTTGAATCTTCAGACGGAATCAAAAAAATTGACCCTCAGGTGGTCAAGATTTTTAATTTTGTTTTGGACAACACTGGTCTTGGTAGCAATGCCGCTGCTTCATTAATTGAAGAAGATCAATTTAATGATTTAAGCGATCTTCAAGATATGGCAACAGAGCTTAAAGATTTTTACATCTCGATGTTTTACGATACCAAAGTCCAATCATTCACATATCAACACAATCCATTTACTAAAGAATGGGAAGATATGAATGGTGGTCAGCATCATTTACATCTAGCAAATATGCATAAAGTAGACTGTAGAAACCCATTAGGTTTTAAAGTTTACGACCCGTATCTGATTGAATTCATGATTCGCAATAAGATATTAACCGGAGCCACAGATTATATCTATGTATCTCAACAAATGTTCTTACCATCTACATTTGCTATGGATTATAATAAAACTATTTTTGCTTCATTAGAAGATAGATTTATTAATAAACACTATGGCAGATCAGTTGGTAATTTATTATATTGTGACCAGCAATTGTCTTTGCTTTATGCTTATCCGTTGGATTATTATTATATGACGTATCATAATCTAGATGCTAGATTCTATTATATTTCTATATTTGATGATCCTGACTTTAAGAATAAAATTATCGAGAATAAATACGATTCTACAGATAATTATCTTAAGCAAGTCATCATTAAATATTTTAATTCTGAGGATATAACTTCAGAAGATATAGAGCATCTTAAGCATGTAGATTATTTAGATAATAAAACGTTCTACTATCAAATTCCAATGGTTATTTTCTGCATAGAACAACAGATAGCTGGGGCTATGAAGAAAGGGTAATAGTATAGACTTTTTTGAAGAGGAGGCTGTAAGAATTAATGAGTGGTTCTTAGACCCATTCAAAAAGAAAAAGCGAGTAAATAATAAAAAGATGATAAATCTACCAAAGAAAAAATTAATTGAAGGGAGTTACTATGAGGCCTGAAGTAAATGTAGATAAGCTTAGAAGAATGAATACGAATAAAAATCGTACTGATGTAGAAAACGTTCTTCTTAAAGAAATGGTTGAATATGATTTAGGTGAGCTCTTACATGAAGCAGATGAATCTGGCATCGATGCTATCATTCCTGATAATGTGCAGGGCGATCATCTTTTTGGAGATGTGTCTAGTGATAATACATTAGATTCTGCTTTTATAGATGACGACGATGATCTCTTAGGAGATTTTAATATGGTTGAAATATAAAATAGGAGGAAATATCCAATGAGTGTTCTTTTAAATTTTGTTTTAGAAGATGCTATTGATGATATGGTAGATGATGTTATTGATAGCGGTGAAGTTGAAATCATAGACGACGAAGAGGATGGTATTTTTGCTCATCCGCAGATGCAAGAAGAAGAACCTGAAGAATATGAAGATCCATATATTCAGGATAATTATTCTGATGATGAAAATGAAGAAGACGAGTATGTCGAATATCCAGTTCAAGCGACAGATGATGACAATGATTTAGATACCATCATAGATCAGCTCGATGGACAAATCGAAGGCGAAGATGATGATGAGTATGAAGAAGATGATAGTGATGATGAGGAAGATATTTTTGTTGAAGAATCAGCAAAAATTAATTCTGAGGGATCACTTTATACATTAGAAGATTCTTCATATGCATTTTATGAATATGAGAAATTTATAAATGAGTCTTTTTTGCTGAATAATTCTATTCAAATCAGCGAGAGCGTTATCACTGAAGGCTTCTTAGAGACAGCTGTTACTAAGATTAGAAAGATAATCGAATGGCTGTGGGATAAAATTGTTAAGCTAGTAACAACCATTAAAGAAAAGATACTTGGATTTGTAACTGGTCAAACAAAATTTACAGAACTTGTCAAGAAATTTAGAGCAGAAAGAATTAACCCCGATGAGATTCCAAATCCAGAGGATATAACTGCTGAAGAATCTGCTCTGTTTGAAGCTACTGGAGGCATATTAACTCAGAACTTATATCATGTTAGAGTTAATCCAGAAAATAGAGCCGCAGCATTTTCTTATATCGATAAGGCGCTAAACTTTAACGTTAACAGTGTAAATACTCCTGCTCCAGATCCTAATATACCTTGGTATTTGCAGGTTAGAGAGATAGTTAAAACCAATTGCGGATTTAATGCTGCTATGAATCTTAATTATGAGCCAGCTGCTGTTGGGACAGAGGTATCATATGAGGTTAAGCAAAATAATAATGAATCTGGCATTTACGTTGTGAATAAGCAATATACAAGCGTTAATGAAGCAAAAAGTAAACCAAATCCGCAACAGAATAATGGTATTACTAAAAACATATATGGCGTACAGCAGTCGTTTCCTATCGAGTATATTATTCATAATACTTGGTTTGCCCCCGGCAGCCAAATTGAAGTTCCATTCAGAACAATGCTGATTTCTAAGAATGAAATTTGCGATCAGTACGTTTCTTTAATGAGATTTATCAGTGATGCATTTAAAGATGCTAATAATAGATTTAAAAAGAAAAAAGAAGAATATAGCAAAAATATCAAAAAATTAGAGGAAGATATCAAATCATATGCTAAGGATACAGCTAAAGGTAGAGAGATTAAAATTCCGATTGATGGTTCAAACGGTTACCAATCAATTGCAGTTGATGATACACAGGAATTCACGAATGGAAAATATCTCGATCTGCAAATTTTAAGAGAAGCTGCAAATGTACATACGTTTATTATTGAATCTGAGCTTAATGCTATTAATAGATGTATCCTTACAGAGTATAAGTATGTAAGAAATACTCTTGTTGATCTTATGACATTCAGTGGGTTCGGTGCTAAATATAAAATTAAGATCAATTCTTTAATATTAAGGGATACCCCAGTTGGTGCTTCTACAAAAATGGACCCAATGTATGTTAACTATAAAGTTCTTCCAACTGTCACGCGTCGCGATTTTAAAGGTTAAATACGGTGGCTGTTATGAATAATGTACCAGAATGCGTGTTAAATTCGTATTATAATGAAAATGAAATTTCTAATTCGAGAGATTTCTTCTATCAAGAAGCCAGATTCATTAATGAGTATAGGCCTTTTGTAAGCGAAGAATCAGACGTATTGATAGATTGTCTTGAACGGTATATTCAAGAGGCTAATATTATTGATAGCCTCAATAGAGTAGAAATACTTGATGAGTCTTTTAGCCTTAAAGATCTCATTGCTGGTATCAAGAAAGCTATTCTTTCGCTTTGGCAGAAAATCAAAGAATTCTTTGGTAAGATCTTTAGAGGAATTAAAAATATTCTTAATGGTCATACTGGATTTCTTAAAGACGTTATTTCTTTTAAAGGCTTCATGAGAAATAAAAAGAATAATTCTTCTGTGAATGAAGATGCTATCTTTATGAGCATTTTTGGAGAAGAGAGTATTTTAACTGAAGATGTTTCCGAAGATGACGATGTTGAAGAAAAAATATCAAAATTAAAAGAACAAATCGAAAGCATCAAAGATAAGCTAAAAGATAAGCCTGACGATCAAGGTTTAAAAACTATATTGATGACTAAAGAAGCAGAGTTATCAAAACTTGAGCAGCAATCAGGTGGAGGTAAAAAGAAAAAAGAAAAGAAAGCTAAGAAAAATAAAAATAATAGTGGTGACAGCTCATCAACATCGCAAAGCAATGTAACCACACCAGAAGATGATAAGAAATTAGTAAAGAAGCTTAATAAAGCAGGCAAGGCTTTGGTAGATGAAGACGTTATGTATGCTTCTGTAACTGAAGCTGATAGAGAAAAAGCTTGCATGCGTGTTTTGTATGAAAGTGAAATAAGTTCTCAGGACGATAAACTTTTTAGCGTTCACGATTTAAGAGACGCTGACAATAAAATTAGCGATGCAAAAGAAGCTAGTACTGCTGCTAGAACAGCTAAATTGTTTGGTATAGATCTACCAGAAGACAAGAGTGCTAGTCAATATATATCTGATTTTGTAGAAAGCACATATTATTCTAAAGGTAAGGCCTCTACAGTTAAATATATTGAACTTGTTAAGAAAGCTGGAGATGTGGCAGATCAGTTTATTCAATTAAATAGTTTTATGAATGGTAGTTTTTATAACAAAATGCTTAAATGTGCCGATAGGTATGAGCGTTGGTATAATAACTATCTTGGTAGATTAGAGAAAGATTATATTGATTATCAAAAATTCGCTGATAAAAGACTCAATAAACATCAGCAAGAAAAAGTTGATGATAATTATCTTACTCGTAAAACAGATGACAAGGGTAACTCTGTTTCGACAGATAAAGTTACAGATGATGACATCAAAAGAGTTAGAGCTAAGCTTCAAGCTTTACAATCTATTTGTTCTAACCATGTGGCATTTATCAGAACTCATTCTACTGCGTTGACGAACTGCGCAACTAAAGAGTATAGAATGCTTAGACACGCTCTTATTCTTATGATGAACTACGAGGGCTTCTATAAAAAGAATAGCGGTGAAAAAACTAGCGTTTATAGTAGAATGGATACCAATGCAAATGTAATTTAAATATATCACTTAGAAGAAAAATAATTATGGAGGTTGATATATCTATGAATATTACTCTAAAAAAGAAAGTAAATGTATTTCCTATCAGAGGGCCGATCACTAATGTTAATCCACCTATTAGGGTTCCTGTGAAAAATATATTACTTCCAATTGCGGATATTCGTAAATGTATTGTTGCTGGAGCTAAAGTAGAAGAGATTCTCACTGATAAGAAAACTATAGTTCTCAATCTACAGAACTATGATCAGGATAATGGCGGTGCTATTGTTGAAGTTAAGGATACTCAGCCTGCAGTGCTGCCTAAACCGACAGTTAAACCATCTTCAGCTATCTCTATCAATGGTTCACGCAAAATGTCTAAAGTAGAGATGAAAAATGTTAAAGAGAAGTTTATGAAAAATAACTCTTCTCTTAAAGCAGAACTTTCTCGTACTGCAGATGAAGCCGATGAAGCTAATAAGAAAATTGCTGAAGAGGCCAAGCAGCCAGTTGAAGAGACTAAAGAGGCTCCAGTAGTAGAAGAAAAGAAAGAACAGCAGCATCAGCCTTATATGACAAGAAGACAGCTCCGCAAACTTAAAGAACAGCAGATGCAAAAAGAGCAAGCTGAAAAAGAAGCTGCTGAAGCTACACAGCAGGCTCCTACAACATTAGCTGAAGAGCTTGAAGCTGTTAACGTTGATGACGTTATCGAAACAGTAGACCCGGAAAAACTTTGATGGTTTAATTATATATTATAATTATAGAATACTAGAGGCAGTGATGCCTCTAGTATATCAATTTGAAAAGAAAGGAGATCAAAATAAATGGATGAACAAGGCATAGGCTTTGGAGATTAATCAAAGCTAATTAAACGAGTAGGGCAATTCGCCCTACTCGTTATCCATGTAAATTTATTTTTTATATAGCTATCTTATCTGTAGGTGTTATTTTATTTTTATCATCATTTAAAACTAATGTCATATTATACATAGCCTGTATAGCTTCTTTATCTGCCACACGGCCATTAGATCCAGATAATGTAATAAACTGAGCTTTAGAATCAATGTATTTTTTAAGCTCTTCGTTGGCTTCTACTGTATATGGCATTTTTAATGTAATTTGGTCTCCATCATAATCGGCATTCATTAGTACGCAATATGGGTTAGCCATAGATAGTGTATCTATGAATTTATTTGATGTATTACTGCCGATATCTTTTTGTTCAAAATCTGGATACCATTGATAAAATTTACCATTAATAACCATAGGTTTAGTTTTTATCATAGAAGACACTCTAATCCTAGTATACAACTGATTGAAATATGAATCTATAGGATACCTAGTGATACATGCTACTTTATCTTCTGTTGCAGCGCATGCTGCTATATAAAACAAATCAACCCATGTCATATCTCTTTCTATTACATTACCAGTTTCTTTTATACCACGTTTAAATTGTTCTGCTGTAATATTATAACCCTTAAAACGTAGATTTAAATCTAATTCATCTGTTGGTATTTTTATAGGTTTTAATCTATTAGAATACCCGTGGATAAATTCATTCATTTCAGCATCTAATCTATCATCTGAGAATTCAAGTAATGGGTTATTCAATTCTACAGTTATTAGCCTACCTTGATATATTGCAGGGTATCTAGTTTTGCCTCCAAATTCGTTTAAGAACCAATTACGTAGCTCATGCAATACAAACGGATATGCTACAACTAATGCAGCTGATAGCGGCACAGCAGAATAATCCATATCAACCATAAGGTCTCCAATTGAGTTTACGTTTATATTAGGAGCACTAATAACTAAACGAGCAGCATTATCTGTAGTCTTAGCCATTACAGATCTACGCATAATGCCAAACTTACCAGCAATGCCAGAGCCAGTATGTTCTCCAGTAGCAGATTTGCCAGTAATAAACCAAGTATATATCTGAACTAGAATATCTTGTATTCTGCCTCTAGTGCCACCAGACATATCAAACCCGTATAAGTGAGTATCGTTAAGAGTCTTTATAGCATTAAGTAAAGCTATATATAATTTATTTATTTCTCCCATTGATACTCTACCAGATCCACCACCAGTATTTACATCTCTATAGTAAGGCGGTATTACTATAAGTTTATCTGTAAAAAGTTTATCTTCCTGAGCTGCTTTCATAAGCAAATTCAATAAATTATCTTTTTTAGACTTTTTAAATTTAAGCTTAGTTTGGTTTTTATGCAACCACTCCAACCCAGTATTACCATTATCATCTGGAGATAGATATCCATCTTTGTCTATAACAAAATTTTGAGTCTCATAAATGCAAGCTCTAATATTTCTATCAAGCTTAAGCCAGATTTTATAGAAATATGGCTGAATAAACTTTTCATGTAAATCAATATAAGCAAAAATTCCGGATCTTTCTTCTTGTGTAATACCGAAAATTTCATTAGAAAATAATCCATCTGGAGTTGGTCTATTTCCTGAAGCGAATGATATTGGATTGGTTATTTCTTTTAGATCATTTTCTTTAATAAATCTATTCTGATCCAAAATTTCAATCTTTAAGGCCATTAATAAACCTCCCTTCGATTTAGGTAATTTATCAAAATGTCAAAGATTCAGTAAAATAAAGAATAATTATATATTATATCATTGTAGCAAAATGATAATGCTATAATAAAGTTCTTATTATATATGGAGGTGATTATAAAATGGGAACTTTAAAAATTAAAAATAAGCAACAAGCAAAGAAAGCTAACGAAAACAAAATAACCAGTAGAAATATGTTTATGATGATGCAGCAGTTAGCAAATACAGTTTTGCATTCTAAAGCATCATTATCACCAGCGGTAAGAGAGAAATTCTTAGCAATTCAAAACACTAAGTTTGATCTTGATCATCTTACGCCAGAGGATGAATTGCAGATTTATAAGCTCTACGCTGAGAGTTACCAAGTACTTGATTATGAGACTAATTTAAAACATCAGGAGGACAAGCAAAATGGATATTTATGAATATGCTGAATCTATTAATTACAACGCTGATTATTATGACATGCACACCGGTAGAATTTACCACATTCAGGAATATGGTAAAGCGTTAAAAGAAATGAATTCCGGTATCAAGCAAGAAGCTAATAGAAAAATTGTTGGAGCTGGAATCAAGGTATCAGAAGATGGAGTATTTCTTGGATATGCTAGGAGGCATCTATCATGATAAATAGTTTTACCGGAGAACATGAGTTTCTGAGTAATTTCTATACAGTTACAGTGCCGTATGACGGTATAAACTATCCATCATCGGAGAACGCGTTCCAAGCTCAAAAAGCAGCATCTGATGCTGATAAGATTAAATATACATCGTGTACTCCATCCAAGGCTAAATACTATGGTAGAAGAGAGCATATAGATAAAGCCTTATGGGACAGTAATAAAGATGAGATTATGTATGAAATTGTTAAAAGCAAGTTTATACATAATTCACATCTAGTGGTATGCTTATTGAACACTGGTGACGAAGAACTCATTGAAGGAAATACCTGGCATGATAATTACTGGGGCGACTGCAAATGCATTAGATGCAGATCTATTAAAGGACAGAACAAGCTGGGTAAAATCCTGATGAGAATCAGATCCAATTTCTAAAAAATAAATGGAGGGGTCAAACGACCCCTCCTGCTATTTTGTTAATTTATTTTTCTACTTCGATACATAGAAGATCACCATTTAAAAATACTTTAGGACGGATCTCGTGTCCATATATATTTAATGCCGTAGATGTTCTTCTAAGATTATTTACTAGACTTTCTTTTTGTTGCTCATTTAATACACGTACTGAATAAATAATAGATGCCTTATTTATATCAACGCTATTTAATGATACAAAATCCACTCCCTTTAGCATATAATACGCAGCCATATGCTCTTCAAAATAATCTTTGAATATTAACGCTAATTTTTCTGGAGGGATATTTTTTGAGAATTCAACACTATTCATTTTATAGTACCCCCGCCAGTTCATCCTCCAAAGCTAAAGCTTCAGCTTCACCCATTTTAGGTTGCTCTCCTTTAGCTTCGGCTTCTTCTCTTTCTTTTTGCTCAGCCTTTTGCCTATCAATAGCCATCATATAAAGTGTGTTTATATAATCAAGCGGCATATTCATCATCTCTAGGAATGACGTTCTGCCACGATAATAAGTACATAGACTTTCTATCTTCTTTATAAACTCTTGATCTGGGCCAACTGAGCTCGTGAAAAAAGTAAGTTAAGAATAGAATCAACTGTTTCTTCTGGAATTTTAGCTCCGCATTCTGGGCAGGTCGCTTCCGGGTAAATATAAGTAATCTTTGGAGGCTGAATAAGATTTGCAAGTTTAGCAATAAGCACATTGTACTGATCGCTAGTAAGACTTTTAAGCAGTTCTGTATAGAACTTAAGCTTATGCAATACAGTCTTATTGAAATTTCCAGGCCAGCTCTGCAGCTTAATAGGAACAAGCTCATTATTGCTACGATCGATCTGATAGAATCCATCAATGTAAGCCATGCTATCAAGCACATCAGAATATTTTTGAGTAATTTCTTGTTTAAGAGTAGAGAATTGAATGAATGTAGAGAACAAAGTTGCAGGACAATAGCTGATAACAATATCATCAGATACTTGCATTAGTGTAGATTCAAACTCTTCACTGTCTGTAGTGGTATCGCTCTGTAAAATCTTTTCAAATTCTGCTTTGATTTCTTCTGGATCATCATTTTCTCTACCATACTTAACCATGCTCATAATTGGTGTATCAATAAGAGATGTCTTACCACAATTTTTCTTTCTAAGCTCTTCTGTATTTGTAGGACAAACTCTAGCAATGATATTAGTATTGCTGTAGCAAGCTTTATAAATACCAAAGTACAGAGACTCAATATCTTCTGTTCTAATAAGCTTAGTCCATACTTCAAACTTAGGCTTATTAGCGTCTACAATATGATCGTATACAAATCTTAGAGACGCAATTACACCATTAATAGCATTTGAATTGGTGATGGTCTTTCTAAGATTATCAAGCTCTGGTCCAGAGCATTCAGAGAACGTGATAGACTTCTTAGAATGATATAGAGCCCAATCAGAAGTCTTTGTAGCTTTATGGTTATTAATACTAGAAAGAACAAACGAAGACTCAACAGCATTCTTACGAATCTTAAATTCATTGAAATTAATCGGATTGGATGTGATTTTTACAGCATTAAATGTCTTCTTAAATCTTGCTCTGATTTCTTCAGTAGACTCTTCTTCAGTATCTACTACATTCATAGAATCATCAAGATCATCAAGAAGGCTGTCTAAATCCCCGTCGCCGTCATCTTGCTGTGTAACCGTCGGAGTGTCTTCCTCCACTACTTTACGCTGCGACTTAACAGACTTTGCTACATTTACATCATCATCTTGTTCCTTAGCAATCGGAGTAGTACCGTCTGCATTGATATGTATTACTTCTTCTTCAACAATAGTATTTTCTTCTTGCACTGGTTCTTCCACCTTCTGTTCGTTATTGTTGTTCATATTGCTAAAATGCCGTTCTTCCACTTCAAGAGAATAGTCGGCAGATTCATCATCTAAATCAAACTCATCTTCATCTACTGTAGGAATATTATTCTGATTCATCATATTTGGATCAGCGCCATCTTGAGCGATTCCATCATTATCATAATCTGGATCTCTACCTTCAAGCTCAGCTAATTCTCGCTCTAGTAAAATCTCTTGCTTATTCTTTTCTACAATTGGGTTAACTACATTTGTATAGAAATCTTTTGTTTCTTGAAGACGTTTATTCATTGCTTTAAAAGCTTTATCCACTACAGGAGCGTCTACTGTAGTATCCTCATGGGCTTTCATCTTACCAGCTTTGATAAGAGTCTGCTCTACTTGAGAGGGGTTCATAAATACTGGCTTTTTCGGCTCTTCTTTAACTTCAGCGGTAGGCTTAGCTTCTTCTTGTTGCTGCTGTTGCTTATCTACGCCTCTTGAATTTGCTGCAAGTTCTTCTAACGTGATTTCTTTACCCATTTTTATTCCTCCAAATTAAGTGATAATTATAATTCATCCAGAACATATGTTGCTGGAGTATTTAGCTCATCGGTAGATCCATTATATACTAATTCATAAATAGCATCTTCAGTATTTATAGAGATATGCAATAATGTATCCTGAATGGCTAATGAGACCTTAACATTTACCAACTCAGGAAGAAAGCGTAATACTTGATCTTGTATTTCTTTTTGTAGATTATATAGAAATCCCTCTTCGTTATTATATCTCCAACGAGAGCGAATTCCTACACCCATTGTAGGGTGTGATTGAAATTTACCTGGCTCTAATAAAATTAGATAAATTAAGTTAGTGTACATCGAATGTACACCTTCTAAAACTTTAGGCATACTAAAATCATTTAATGACATAAGGTGAGATTTCAAATTTAACATCACCTCCTATTTAGCTTGAATTAATATTAAGTCCACCATATAAATTTTTACAAAAATAATACTAATTTAAACATAGAATTTTTAAAGAGTAAACTTAAATTCAATTATATATTATAGAGGTGTAAGAGATAAGAAAGGAATCTCTTAAATGAATAACTTATGGAACTGAGAGGGCACATGAAGTGCTCACAACAATTATTTCACAATAACTTATAAAAAATTTCATTAAAAAAGAAAGGAAAAACTTATAGAAAAACGAAGTAAAACAAAACAAATTTTAAGACCCATTAAGAAGAATGGGCAACGAATGAAACTATTAAAAATTACAAATTTTAAAAGAAAGGACAAGACAAAAATGAAAACAACAAAAATCCGCACTATGAAAAGTGCAAAGTTAATGAAACCAGTCCATATTACAGTAGACGTAGACATGGACGCGATCAAATATGATGCAGAAGTTATTGGCATCACAATTTCCGTAATGGCAGGAAGAGCCTGGAGATTAGCAAAAAAGATTACAAAGAAAGCGGCAAAGCTTATAAAAGAGGCCGCTACGTTCGTAGCAACGAAAACAGCAGAAAACGTGCGATATGATATGGAGTTTTATCCACAGATGGCAGCACAGCTGGCCGACAAATGGAAAACTGAAACATGGCCGGCATTGAAATTTGATTGGAACCTTATGATGCTCAATTTTGAGCTCATGTTTGATATGAAGATTCCCAGCATTAACATCAGGGATTCGAAACTCGTTAACAGGTTTATGCAACTTGTTAACAGCATTCGGCACAATAGCAACAACTGCAATGTCAATAAGCCACTATTATTAACAATGAATATTGAGGAGATGTAATGTAATGAAAATGAAAGTGGGAGTAGAAGTCGATAGCAAAATTATGCAGCAGCTACAGACAGATGATACATTCAAAAAAAATAGTCAAAAGGTCTTTGATAAATTATTGGATTGTGCAGAAGCCGCAGAAACGGATGAAAAACAAAAACAACGACTTGTTGAATTTGTCAGAAGGCAATTCTTCGACGAGCTTGATTTCATGTCCAGACTTAACGGGCTCCACTTCTTGATGAACCACGAACAGTTTATACGCTGTTTAAAAATTGGGTTCGAAATAGACGCTAAGTCTATTATCAATCAGATTAACCAGAATAAATAATGTGCACATTATCCACCTTCAAGCCTGATCAATTTGAGGGTGGGAGAGACCAAGCTAAGCGCGCAGCTTGGTCTCTTTTATTTTTTTATATAATTGCTCGACATTTGAGTAATTTGCATATATGGAGGTTATAATATTATGGCCAGAAAATATCATTGCATGTATTGCAATCAGTTGTTTGAACGACCTAAATTAATACAACACATTGAAAAGAAACATAGAGAAATGATACCTCAGGGGTATACAGCAGCAAGACTGGTATTTGATAAAATAAACAACACCACTGGAGGTAAATGTAGAGTATGCGGTAGTCCAACAAATTGGGATGAGAATCTTAATAAGTATAGTGTACTATGCGATAACCCAAAGTGTAAAGAAGAATTAAGAAATAGATATAAACAAAATATGCTTCGTGTTAGAGGTACTTATAATATTCTTAACGATCCAGAGCAACAGAAGCTTATGCTCTCCCATAGAAAAATTTCTGGTACATATCATCATTCAGATGGTGGTGAGATTGGCTATACTGGAGAGTATGAGCGTAAAGCTCTTGAATTTATGGATGTATTTATGAGAATACCATCCAAAGACATTATATCACCAGGTCCAACTATGGAATACACCTATAAGGGCAAAAAGCATATTTATATTCCAGATTTTATATATTTACCATATAACCTCATAATAGAGATTAAAGATGGTGGAGAAAATCTTAATAATAAACAATCTCAATCTATGATTGAATCTAGAGAAAAAACTATAGAAAAAGAACGCTTGATTACCGATAAAGGTCAATACAATTATATCAGACTTACAGATAATCAATTCGTTCAGCTAGTAGAAGTCTTCATGGAGATTAAAGAGAAGCTTCTAAATGAAGATGACTCTAAAACAGTTAAAGTTAATGAAGCAGCGATACATGTACCAGATCAAGTCAATGATTATTTTATTTCTAAAGGCACTTATTCAGAATTTCAGTTTATCCTAGAGATGAATAATGATTTTTGTACGACTAAAAAATACGCTGATATATCACCTAATGACGTTATAAAATACAAAACTCTCACTCCAAAACAGTTTGAAAAATATGGCTATGGGGTTTGTTATGATTATGTATGCTCTGAAGATTTTTGGTTTAGAACTAAAATTTCAGATGTAAGACATGAAACCTGGTATACTATAATGCAGGATGATACAAACTACACAGAGACGCATACATATTTAATATTTGAGTATAAATCAAAGTGGTATTGGTTTGAAGCAGCATGGGAAGAATATGCTGGCGTTAGAGGATTCAATTCTAAAGCAGACTGCGTTAAATATGTAGAGTATCTATTCGCAAAGAGATTTAAAAACCCATCTGTGTTTGCTACAAAGTATGATGCATCTGATAAGCATCTAATGGAAATTACTTTAAATCAATTCAATGATTACATGACAGCTCGGATGAGCCATAAAAACAAAGTTAAATGGGAAGATGGCAAGAATATTAAATATATATTTAAACAAACTCCTAACAATTAAGTAAACCCAGATTGAATAATCGATCTGTTCACATATGTTCTTCATGGCTGAGTGTTTAGACCATTCTTGTAGGGCGAAGTTTGTTTCTAAACATAAAGCACCTCCTTCAACTGATAAAGATAGAAGCAAGAGACTCTAGGGAGTTTTCCCTAGAGTCTCTCTTCTTGTTGTAACACTTAATTAAATAAAAAAGCGAAAGGGGGCTATAATTATGTATATTCCTAGATGGAAAAGGCTTATATACTTTAGAAGATTTGCGTTATTTTTGTTGATAGCCGCCATCATCGCAGTAACGGGCATACATTTTTTAAAAGAAAAAGAAGATAACCATACTATAGAGCGAATGAATATCAAAGCGATTGAATATAAAACTGGCGGTCCACTTATATTATACGATGAAAATGATAATATTATAGGTTTTTATTTAAATGAGATATCTATACTCTATAATGAATATTTTGAGGAAATACCACTTGGGATTTTTTCTTGTAAATATAATCAAAATAATAAAAGTTTAGAAATTTATAATTTTGACTATGAATATTTTGGTGAAATAATGATTGATGATAATAATATAGAATTACAAAATATGTTTCAGGATTCTATAATGGTAGTTTACGATAATTTATAATCCTATAGGGAGTAATCCCTATAGGAGTAAATTGTGATTTAATTATATATTATATATGTGATTGTAACAAAACAATCTGAAACGATAAATCTTGCTTAAATATATTTATAGGAGGTAAAAAACAAATGAAGAAAAAACGCCCAGCAACATGTACTTTAGACGAATATCAAGTCGAGGAGATTAAAAATCTCTTATCACTTGGTAAGAAAGAACGAGACATTGCAACTATCTATAAATGCAAGGTAGGAGACATCTATAAGATCAAGCAAGAAATGAATGACCAGCAAGCTGAACAGCAGAAAAATACTGTAGAAGTTGGAATCGTTAATATCGATGATCTTATTCCGCTTCCAGTAAAAGAAGAAACAACAAGCGATGACACTTCAAAAGAAGAAGAAACTAAAATTAAGAGAAAGCGCATAACCGCAGCAGAGAAAGAGTCAATTTGTAAAGATCTGCGTAAAGGTATAACTGCCGCTGTTATAGCGGAAAAGTATAATATCTCTACGTCATCTGTATTCAGAATAAAATCTGAGTATAAAATGGCGTATGCTAAAACTCTTAAAGAATCATCAGTTAAGCAACAGCAGTTGTTTGATCCCAATAAGCTGGTTAGGATACAAAACGGATCGTATGTGAAACTTGGGTTAGTTGCCGATAGACACGATATTAGACCAGTAGACACATACATTTTCGAAACGTTTGATCCTGATCTCATGTTTAATTATGAGAAACAAGACCAGATGGCGAAAGAAGTGCTACTGAAAAAGATTCCATTTAGCTATGGGAAGCCATTAAAAGGCTTAATGCTTTACGTAACAGGCTTACAGTCAGCTCTTGTTTCCGTTATCAAAGCTTGCCAGGAGTTAAAAATTCCACTTATAGTGATGCACCATAATTCTGATGATGATAGCTATATGCCTCAGTATTATACAGACGACAATAAGGAAGATATCGTTTCAAAAATACCGGCAGTGCTTGAAAATTATATAAAGCGTGTGAGAACAGTACAGCTGTATAATTGCAGAGCAGAAGACCTGGTGGAAGCGAAAGAATTATTTGAAATTCGGGAGTGTACATATGATGCTCTTCCCGGAAGCATAACCAGGCAGGTAATTGCAACTGACACTATTATCTTTATCAACAAATTTGCAGCTTGGGAGTATTTTAGATTGAAAGCTGAAGAGGCTGAACCAAAAAAATCAGTATTTATTAACACAGCTTGCATTGACGATAAAGGTAGATTCAGTTCTGGCAAAAGCATTGCTAGAATAACAAATTGAAAAGACAACTCCAGAGGTCACAAGACCTCTGGAGTAATTTGTTATTATTTTTTATTTTACAAAATCATAGAATTGTTCTATGACCATTTCTTTAGTAATTTGTTTCTTGTTCATGCTCTTAAACAGCTCTATATATTTAGACTTAGAAAAGTCTGCTTTAGATACAAGAGACTGAAGTGCTGAATGAGTTGTGCTTAAAGGTTTACCATTCTTTTCTGCGATCTTGACGATTAGATCGTCTGCTCTGTATTTCTTATTTGTCCATGGCTTAATAGATGCCAGAGAAACAATAGCTTTATAACCATATGTATTTGGGTTTATACCCCAATTATCTAACTCTTCAGAGATAATATCTTCCGCAGTCAGGTTATCAATTTCTTCTTCATCCATATCATATAGATCTTCTACTGTTGGTGGTTCTACTTTATTGGATTCTCTAATACTCTGTTTCGTTTTAGCATCCTGCTCAGCAGATTGATCTGTGAAAGCTCCAACAGCAGACGGCGATGCTCCAGAACCAACCATAGCGACGAATTTGTTAATCACGTTGACACAATCAAGAGACCTAGAGACATAATTCGCTCTTGCTTGCTCATCTAATTTGTTATCCATAATAATCTTCAAGAAATCGTTAGTATGGATAACAATATTGCAGAATTGCTTAAGCAATTCATCCGGTGCATTATTCTTCAGGTAATTGATTAAAATATTTCTGAGATTAGCATCTTCATTGGTATTCTGTGTAGTGTTGTCCGGCATTGTGATTCCCTCCTGAAATATAGTAATTAACAGATTTTTATTTTTTTGTTATTGAGCATATTAATTTATACAGAAAGATAATTATTTAGCCCAAGACATTTGAGTAATCTATTAATTTCTCAGGAGGTTTAAATTGTATTATGGGAGATAATAATTCTGAAGAATATATCGATCTTAGTTATCTGCTAGACGATGATGATGAAATAGATGATAATTTCTTTTCAACTTCAAATCCGTCTGGAGAGACATATTATAATGATAATAGGCAAACATACGATATCTTCGTTGATGAAAAATTAAAAGAATATAATACATATCTCTATCAAGATGACGAACCCTCTTCAGTAGAACCATTATCAGAAGTCGGATCTGTTTCTTATGGTGGTAACACTGGAGATTCTGGTATTAATTTCAAGCAAGAGAAAAAGAGAGAATCTAAAGAAATTACTAATAAAGATGATCTAAAAGAAATACTCTCTATCACTCATGATAAAGCAGCACAGAAAATTACTATAATGGATTACTTCGGAGACTTTGGCGATGGTCCAAGATTTCAACCATACTGGATATTAAAAGTGCCAGCAAATACATATGGCGGTTATTCTAAAATCAATAAAGAAAATACGACATCGAAACGAACTAACAAAACGCCATTTACTACCACCATAGGCTTATGGATTTTCAACAAGATGTTTATAGAGCCTATGTCAGATGTCTTAGGATATGTGAATACTCCAATAACTGCAGGTACGTATAAAGATATAAATCAAAAAGTGACATATGCTTTAATTGAAGATAAAATTACAATAAGGCAATTAAAAGATTTTATATCTCAATCTCAGATATTGATGTCATGCTGTTCTGCATTGTCTTCATCGCATACTAATGCTATATTTACGATAGAAGAGAAAATATCTAAAAAGAAAGAAGAGCTAAAGAAAAAATACGGCGATAAGTTATCAAGTGATAACCCAGATCTAGATACAGCGTCTAAGTATGAAAAAGAATTGATAGATTATGCTAAAGATTTATTGAAAAACGATCCAGCGTCTGATATGTTTGAGTCTGGTGCTCGTTCATCTTGGGGTAATAATTTTAAAAATATGTATTTAACCAGAGGCCCATTAAGACGTACAGATGGGTCTTATTCTTTTTCTTCTGAATCTTATATCGAAGGACTTGATCCTAAAGATTATGTTGCTGTATCGGATGCTGCTGTACAGGGACCATTTGCTAGATCTCGTTTGACTGCAACTGGTGGCTATTCAGAAAAGCAGTTTACTAATGCTACACAACATATTAAAGTTCTTCCCAAAGGCTCGGATTGCAAAACTAAACGATACATTGAAGTTAATCTCACTAAATTAAATATAAAAGATTGGTATTATTCATTTATGATTGGTTCATCTGGAAATTTGATAGAATTAACTCCAGAGGTAGCGTCTAAATATATCGGTAAAAAAGTAAAAATGCGTTTTTCAGCGTTATGTCATTCTAAAAACGGCATTTGTGAAGCATGTGCTGGATCATTATTTAACCGTATAGGTATAAATAATATAGGAATGGCCAGCATGATTATGATGTCTAGTGTAAAAAATAAGAGCATGGCGCAGTTCCACGATTCCACGCTTAATCTAGCTCATATAGATCCAGAAAAAATATTTTACTAAATATTATATTTAAGGAGAAAAAATGAATAATATAAAATATAATTTCAAAAACGGAGATATTATCGATTCTAATAATTTTGGTAAATTTGAATTTTTAGAAGAGTTTACTAAGATAATAAATGGTAAAAAAGTTAGATTTGGAAGAGTGAAATTTTTAAATACTGGAACTATAGTTGAATCTAGAATAGTAGAAATAGCATGTGGTAGAGTTAAAGATCCATATGCTCTAACAATATCTGGTGTTGGTTATTTGGGTAATTCATCAAATAAAAAATACACTAAAAGAGAATATGACATGTGGCGTAATATGATATTACGCTGCTATGATAAAAACAGCTGTATGTATAAATTTTATGGCGCTTTAGGTATAACTGTCTGCGAACGCTGGCATTGTTTTGAGTATTTCTTGGATGATTTACCAACACTATATGGATATGATAAATACCTTGAAGATAATACCTATCAATTAGATAAAGACTTTTTACAAAAAGATTTACCGGCTAATATGAAAATATATTCTCCTAGCACGTGTATATTTTTAAATCATGATACAAATGCACGAATAGGCTCATACTCAAAATACTGCAATGACAAAACAAGTGATTATCGTGGGGTATATAAACTTTCAAATGGAAATTTTCAATGTAGAGTCCAAATAAACGGTACTGATTATTTTCTTGGCACATATATGGATGAAATAGCAGCAGCTAATATGTATAATTATGCCATAGTTGGTATAGAAGATGAATCAACTGTCATAAACGATGTACCGTTTATGACATTACAAGAATGCTTAGAATATAAAACAAGAAATCAACCTATAAAAATGCCGCCTAATGCAAATTATGATGAAATAGAAAAGTATAATAGTAACGCTAATTTTAAAGGAGTTTTTAAACATAGGAATTGTTTTATAGCTAATTTTAGTACTAATGGAAATCAAACACGTATAGGTGCTTTTGATGATAAAATTGCAGCTGCTAATGCATATAATTATTACGTATCCAGATACAGTAATATGGAAACTCATAAGTTAAATGATGTACCATATATGTCTGTAGATGAGTGGATTCATCATAAACACTATGCTAAAAATAATAAGCCGGTATTAATGACAGAAAGCACTTTAGAACCAGAAAATGAACGTAAAAATAGATGTTTATCTATTTATGGTATAGAATTCTATTAATAAATAAACCCATAGGGATTGCTCCCTATGGGTTGCTTGTTTGTCTTTTTATCTAAGAGCTATTCTTAAATGCTCATCATCAAAGTTTTTAAATATATATCTAAACCAATGCCCATGCTTATTTTGAAATTTTTCAATTTTCTTTTGATCTTCTGGTAATGCTATTAATACAGATTTTACATTATGCATATTAAATCTCACATCTTTTACAAGCTGATCAATTAATTCCATACCACTCGCATAACCATATCCGTTTAGATTATAATCAACAAATAATATATCTGTATGATTGGTTAATTTAGAACGTACGTCTAATATATCATCAGATATCTCAAAATAGTTTACTTGATTTGGATAAATTGTATTTATGCTACGGGTTATTTTATCACATAATTGCCCATGGCTAGAAACAATTAATATATCCATAAATATATCCCTCCGTTATTAGTTTTTTATAACCATCATAACGTTGGCTATATATTTATGTTACCAAGATACAAGAGGGCGGATTTCTCCGCCCACTTGAATATTATTTTTGCTGATTATTATTCTGAGCTTGATCAGTTGCACCTTGCGGATTATTACCAGCTTCTTCTTTATTATTCTCATCTTGTTTAGGTGAGGTTCCATCATATGATTTTACGTGAGCTGTAACCATATCCATGAAATCTTTACTAATCTGCTGAATAGCCGTAAGCTTACCGGTACAAAACGCTCTACAAACATCGATCCATTTTTTAGTGATATTATTCATATCCTGATCGGCTGTTTTAACTTTCTCTTTTTTCTGTTCTTTATCTTTTGAGCCGTTGCCATCAGAATCACCATCTGCTGTATTTGTAATAGTAACGCCAGAAGCATCAGCTGGTTTATCATTATCATCTCCGCCTTTTTCATCGGCCTCATTCAAGCTAATCCAATCACTTGAGGAATCATAATATGCTGACTCCTGAGTATTTATTTGACCACCAGTACTACCGGTGTCGCCGTTATCAGTATTTTGTCCAGTTGCTGGTTTAGCAGCAGATTGTGCTGTGGGATTTTCTGTTTGATTAGTTTGAGTCTTTTCTCCGTTCTCTCTATTGACTTCATTGATAGCGTTAATAATTGCATTTCTAGATTGGCCTAGATTTGCTCTATCACGTTTAACGACATTAGCAAGATTCTGATAATTATATAACCAATCATAAATAGTTTGCATTTTTATTCCATAATTTGAAAGCTTAACGGTACTTTCAACTGGATTATTTAGATCGGTTACGCCCATGAAAAACTTTTTAAAATCTTTAGCGACATCATCGCCTTCATTATATTGGAAATTCTTACCAGACATGAAAATATCCAATATAGGCTTATAACCATCGGCTCTAAGGGCGTCAGCGTGGGCCTCATAATTAAATGGTATCATTTGAATATTTTGGCATCTGGACATCCCTTCAGCATAATCACCGGTATACGTTATCTGAATTGTATCTTTGGGCTCTTTATTAAGAATAATATCTTTATATTTTTCTAGATATTTTCTTTTAGAATTTGAGATATTATCTATAGCTTTCCAGAATCTATCTAAGATTTTATCCACAAACTGCATGAATCCATCGAATTTTTTAGCTACTGTATCTCTAAGCTGCTCAGCCTCATTCAACACCTGAACAGATTCATTGATTCTATTAAAGATAAAATCTTTAATGATAAATTCGTTATCTATACAATCGGACAAATACTGTTCATAAGCTTCAGAATATAGATAAGAATCATCGTCCATAGAATAAATATGACTCTCCATCTTATTCATTATAGGATCACCAGACTGATTAACTTTTAAATCAGTAGATGTATCAGGACCGTCTGCATCGCCAGTTGGTAGTTTGGTATCTTCAGCACCATCTTCTCTCTTGAAGTAATAGTCTTTAGCTTTAATACCTCCAAGGCGTTGCTGTCTTGTAGCTCTAGTTATAGATTTTCTAATCTCAGTGGCGCCCATCTTTAAAATAGGCCCAGCTGCAATTTCATCTTTGCCATCTACTATATTTTTTGCGTAATCTACTTCTGAACTGCTATGATCGTGGGTGCTTTGCCCTTGTTGTTCTCCGCTATCTATCGCTCCAGATGCTAAGTCATCACCTTCAGAAATCAGATCTAATGAAGCTTTTGCTCCTTCACTAAATCCAGATTCCAAATAATCAATATCGAGAATCACATTTATCCCTCCTTTATTATTTTCTAGCATCATAATATGAAGTTGGATTATCTAATACTTGTATTGCGTCATACAAACAAGTTCTATATTGCATATACATGTCTTTGATAGCATCCATCTTTGCTGTCATAGCCATGATAATAATGTCGGTGTATTTATGCATTTGATCTACTTTTGCTTTGCAGTAAATATCTAAGTTTAGCATCATATCTGACGACATCATCATACCTGATTTGTCAACGTCTTTTCCATCGATCTTCTCAAGACCAATATCTCCAGGCAGAAGAGATGTAAAAGCTCCGATAGTGAGACCATTGTTATTCTTAGATATAGTAGAAATCTTCTTAAGAATACCATTAAGAGAATCCTCAATAATCTTATAGTCTTCCTTAAGAGATTTCTTAAATTCATCAAAGCCGAACCATACTTCAGCCATCTTCTTAATATCAGTCTCACATATATCTAACTCTTCAAAGCCATTATTGTTTCTATAAATTAAATATAGCTTACGTGCGAATTCTTGTTCAGAGATATTCTCATCATTTATATTAAGAATATGAGCCCTAAACTTCTTATAGTCTTCCTCTAATCTTGAAGTTGGTACAGTATTATGAATGCTATCTGCATTTAGATCTGTAATTTGAGGATTGTATAAATCGTCAAATAAAGAAGCATTAAAATCATCCAGAGCTCTAATATTGGGGATAGAGCTGTCTATAGTAAATCTGTTAAGCTCTCTATCATCGCATTGATAAGTTTTCAGCTCTTCCAGTAAAGCTTTCTTATGCTCTGTGATAACTTTATTCTCTTTAATAAAACTCTCCATTGTAGAGCAAAAACTATCTATCTTATCTTTAATAAATTTAAGAGCTTTCTGTACTATAGCATCAACTTGCACGTAATAATCTGTAAAGCTTTCTAATAGCATAGTATTAGACTCTGCTACAGCCATGCTCTTGTATAGCTTAATTTTAGAATTAGTAAATGATTCGTTGACTTTCTTCAAAAATTGTATAGAGCTATAGAAATAGCTCTCATCCATATTTACCTTGGACAGAGCATCTAAACTTACAGTCTGCTGTTTATCTATTTCGTCCATGTCTAATATATCAAAACTAGCGCTTAATAAACTATTTGTTGGTACAAAACTATCCATGCTCATGTAGGATTACTCCTTTCGATTTTATATATCAAATTAAACAATTATCAAGATGTCCGAGAAATATAAACAAAAAATAATGGCCAAGGGATAACCCTTGGCCATATTTAGAGTGCATATCGCTAAAGTTACAAGTAAAGAAAACAACGACCAGTCCTAAATCCTAGCCATCGCCCTCTTTACAATTATGTTAAAGTGAAAACCCCGGAGGCTATCAACCTCCGGGATGTTCAAAAGGAGAAACAAAGATGAAACTCAAACAAAACTATGATGTGAATCAAAGCGGGGTCCACCAATCTCCGCTTTATTCTTATGTACTATATAATGTAGAATTTTATTTATTTTAACCTTCTTACAGTAATACGAACAGCATATGCTTCATTGTTTACTTTAACAATTTTTTCTTTGGCTACCCCATCAAAATTATAATTATTGTCATTATCAGAAAGATCCATAATATTATAATTAGGATCACTGCTTACGACACCTCCTAGGGTATCTTCAAAATCAAAATCGGATGTTTCTGTTGTATCAATAGTTTCGCCTTTAGCGATAGATACATGATCTCCAACTTCACTTTCAGTAAAAACGCTTTGAACAATAGCATCGATATCAATCATAATAATTTTCCTCCTTTAGATATTATCATACCTATTAAATCTATTACTTGTAAGTTTAGAATTTCCTATAGTATTAGACAGAATATCATATAGCATCTTATCAGCAAGATGCTTACATATATCTGGATCTGATACTCCTTTAGATAAGCTTGTAGCTTTAGCTATATTATTCTCACAAGCTTTAATATCTTGCTGTATCATAGCTTTCATCTTAGGATCTAGACTCATTTTACCTAACTCAGCTTTCAGTAATTGAATCTGAGATAGCTGTAAAGATATACCTGTAGGGCTAGGATCGTAGATATTATTCAATATTTTAGCCGGTGCTGAAATAAGATCAAAAAGAATCCCTACAAATGGAGCTTTCTTAGTTAGCTTACTTATAGCAGAATTAGTTTTGACCTTATTAGCGTAGCTTATATAATCAGAACCATAGCCATACATCGTACAGAAAGCTGATGCCGATTCTTCTTTATCATATCCTATAGGCATCATTATCCAAGTTAATGGATTTTTACTACGTCTAATAAACGACGTAAATGGTAAAAATAATTCAAGAGAAGCTTGCTTAATGAAGCTACTAATATTAAGAGCTTTATCTTTATTGCTCAAGCTCCAGGTTAGAAGAGAATCAAATGTATTAAGTACTGGAGCTCCTATCTTGTCTAATGCTACTTTAAGATATGAGAAGAATATATTAATTGGGGTATTAAAGCTTTCATTATTTTCATAGCCATATTGTAATTGGTCTATGGTGTTCTTATACTCTTGTGATTGAGTAAAATCGGTTATAAATGGAAATGCCGTCATTCCCAATCCAGCAAGCTTAATGGATTTATTAATAAGCCCTACAATACCACCAGCTTTAATGAAATGCTCTTCATACTCTTTAGTACCAAATTCTTCTCTAGTTGGTAGCACTTTTGCATTTACAAGAGTCTGAACTGTATTATTATATTCTTCTTGGCTTATATTATCTGGCACTATTGCTTTCATAAAATTAGCAACAAACTCATCATAGTTTTGAGATAGAAGATTTATCTGATGATCTTTTATAGCTTTACCGATGCCTTTAGCTTGGTTATAAGCATGCACAACAGAAGTTATAATATTGCATATGGAAGCAGCACCATATATATTATTTAATATAGCACTACCGCCATACATACAAGCGTAAAAGCTATGGCCTATCTCACGTACTATAGCGGCCATTATTTCATCATTTGTAAATACTTCTGGATTGAATAATAGAGCTGAAGAAATATTTATAAGACAAATATAACCAGCCTCTTTATTAAACCTATATGTATTTTTATTGACAATGAAATTCTTGTCTTTATTGTTGGTAAAATTAAATCCGATTGGAACTGTAATAACCCATGGGTCTATATCATAAACTATATTTAACGCAAAGCAGCCAAATCCATAAAAGTTTTCTATGTAACGATTAAACTTAATCATAGATTTATCTATATTTGCTTTAAAGACATCTGATGGATTATTAGCATATTTTAGTCTTATGACGCCTAAACATTCTTGAGCTTTATTTAATTCTGGAGATCTGCCAAAATAAAGCTCATTATATGGCATGAGCTTAGATACTATTTTATCCATTGGCAATTTAAACCTCCTCTAGAGAATTAACTAAAAACACAGGGATGGCATTTAGCCATCCCTGTATCATATACAATATAACTCGCTAAAGGATAATCAAAGATTACCAAAAATATCATTGAGCATGCCGTCGATATCAGCAGCTTCAGCGACAGTGCGAGCCTTAATCTTAGCAGACTCTTGAAGCTTCTTAGCTCTAGCACGAGCTACAGACTCTTTATAGATCTTATTAATCTGGTTCTTGCTAGCGGCAATAACACGAGCTACAGACTCAGTATAGATACCACGAAGCTCATCAGAGGTAAGAACTGCACCTTCAGTAGCAGCAGCGGTTTCTGCACCAGCGCCAACATGCGTCTGGATATCACCAAGCTGGGTATCGATAGAACCATCAGCCTTAACATCGCTCATCTCAACGCCCTGAGAATAGCAATCATCATCATATGTAAGCTTATCAGGATCGTTAGAAACATCTCCATCCTTAACAACGTCAGATGCGATGCTGGTATCTCCTACTCCCTGTGCATCTCCACCCATAGCGGAATCGATAACATCTTCAACATTATCTTCTGCACCTTCAAGAATACTTTCAAACCAATTCATTATAAATGACCTCCTATTAAGATTTTACGAAATTTTCTGCAAGGCAGTGATACATATTTGTTTAGCTTGAATATTCATTTTATCTAAATATTCAATCATAATACCAATAGCAGAAATAACATCATTTGTAGCCATCCTAGTATAATTGTTTAGCATGACACATTGATGTATTAGTGCTTTTGCATTATCTGTCTTGTAAGATTCGAATTTCTTTTTAAGTTTCTCTATTTCTTTTAACTCTACTGCAAGAGTCTTGGATGCTGATGAATTTAATTTCTTGATAATTGAAGATAGACCATCATATTGCTCAAGAAATTCAACTGCAGCATCTGTGTTGTATATGCGTTTTTTACGATCACCGAATAGAGCATCATTTAATGCTCTAGCGAAAGTGGTATCGGTAACATCAAGACGGTACCGATTATTGTAATTAAGCTTATCTAAGATTTTATTTCTTTGTCCAACAATCCAAGAACCATATACATCTAATTCACTGAGATTAAGCACTTGTTCAGCTCTGGTTAGATTCATGAGTCTTTCATAACAATCAATAACTTGATCATTAGCGAATCTTGCTGTTGTTTCAAGATTAAACATGTTGTCCATGCTATAACCATTATATTTAACATACTTGTCTCTATTAGATAAAGATATGATTCTAAGCTTATATTTCTTAAGAAACTCTTGATTATTAAGATAAATATCTCTGGCTGAAGCGATGAATTTTTTGGTAATCCCAAAAATGATTTCTAATACTCGCATTAGAAGCTTTGATAACGCAGACAATAATTTACGCACGCCAGAGAATAAATTTCTATCGCTAAATGCCCCTACAGTATCATCCTTGAAGTCGAATATATCATATTCAAGCATGATATGAGCATTGATAGTTTCGATAAAATTTCTCTGGCTTTCTGCATATAGTATTGCTGTATCTGTAGATAGATCATATGGGGTCGCTTCAGTTGACTCATATAAAACTTTTATCTTTTGTTCTAAAGTCAACTTATAGATACCTCCTTTAATTTTTATTACCAAAATGTTTTGGTAAAATAAGGCTTAACCATATAAAAGCTAAGCCTTATAATAACTTAAAGGAGAGTTTAAAACCATGAGTATCTATTAAGCAAACCTAATGGACTCAAGAATGCTATTAAGATCCATATCATTAAACTTAGCAGATTCAGCAGCAGCGGCAGGTGCAGCAGCTCCACCATTATTGCCCTTTAAGGCATCTTTACCTCTTTGAACAGCGCCATCTACTTTATCTTTAGCGTCATTAACGCGAGAAGCAAGTGCCTGCTTGCAGAGGGTTCTATTCTGTGCCATCTCGTTCTTAAGAGCATTAATATATGCCGTGCAAAGTTCTTTACACATATCGGCAACGTACTTAACAAGATTTGCCTTAAGCTGCGGAGACTGAGTCTGCACGTTCACAGTTTTCTTAAACTTATCGATAGCTGCAGTAGCTCTAGCTTGAATCTTCTCTGCGCCAGTTGTCTTTTTGCCAAATTCTTGAAGACCTTCGAATGCAACTTTTACTGTGCGTTCTATTGACTCTGTTCTTATTAATTTGTCAATGACAGACTTTGCGCTTTCTGCTCCAAAAAGCTCTTGAAGAAGATCTTTCTGAAGAGATTCTGCACTTGGATTAGAGCCAGCTTTAGCATCAATCAGCTTATCCATAGCGCTTTCGCAACCTTCGAGCTTGCCGATTGCTTTTTCAACTCCATCTTTATCGATAATAACAGCTTCTTCAATTTTAAAGCTCTTATCTTTCATACCGAGCAGCGCAACTTTATATTTAGCGATGAATGCTTTATTAGCTACGTCAAAACTCTTGAACTTCTCAACTGCAGCTTTCCACAGTTTAAGAATGGTCTGCTTAATCTTCTCAAGAATCTCTTGGACTCTCTTGACGAAATTAGCACCAGCAGCCTTTGCTGCTTCTTTAGCTTCACCAGCTTTATTCTTAGCGGCGGCCATTGCATTGGAGGCTTTGTCTTTTAAAGACGCTTTCTCTGCAGCGCTGTCTCCATCTTCTTCGCCTTCTGCGGCTTCAGAGAAGTTAAGCAGCATACCGTACTTATCATAGTACTTAAGCTCAGCAATACCAACCTGCTCCATAAGAGCATTCCATGCCATCTCGGTTTCAGCAGCATAAATCATAGCTGCACCTTCACCGAAACCATATTCAGATGGAGCAACTTTCTCGCATTCTTCGTTAAACTTTCTAACGAGCATTTCCTCCTGAAGAGGATCGTTAATAGCAGTTTTAATCATTATTATATTTCCTCCTCTTCTATATTAAAACAGTGGCTGAGACATAGACTCCATAAGTTTAGCCTGTGACTCATTATGGGATTCAAATGTCGGCACGCGCTCTGGTCCCTTATACATGAGATTCTCAACCGTGCAACCAGTGATAACGCACTCAAGCATATTATCAACATCCATTTCAGCCTGCTGAATAGCAAACTCGATGAGGCTAGCTTCACCTTTAGGAGATGCAAGGCAAGCTGTAAGTGCTTTACGCATAGTGCTATAATACTTTCTCATAGCTTGCTGTCTTACAGAAAGCCAATTAAGGCAAATGGTTCTGTAATTCTTATAGCTATTATAAACGTCAAGAGTTTCCTGAGCGCCTTCTGTACCTTTTGCCATTTTAGCTTGTTTACGATACCCAGCAGCTTTCTTATTAAGGTCTCTCTTGTAATTGACTGCTTCTTTGGCATACTTAGCAAGCCCATTACGAGCGTCGCCGTTACCACCAAAAAATCTTTCTACCGTAGCAAATACAGAATCTGCTTTTACGTCTTTTTTCTTCTCTCCAATGAAGTAATCTACAGTTCTTTTAAGCTTCTGAACGTCCTCGCTTGTATATCTGCGAGTTTCAAGCCATGCTGGAACGGTATCTTTAGCATCAGAAGTTGTAAATGGAGATTTTTCATACCATTCTCCAATGGTAATATTAGAAAGATTCTCTCTCTTAACGTCTTTAATTCTCTTTTTAAGAGATTCATAGTCGGAAGTAAGAATCTTGTTAAACTGAGCTACAGCTGCAGCGACAGCCTGATTGAACTTTTCACCAAGCCATTCAAGACCAGCAGCAACTTTTTCCATAATGGACTTAAATGCTCCGGATGCCATTCTAGCAGCATTCTGAGCTTTATCTTTAACGCTTTCTTTGTTATTATCACCTTCAGCTGCTTCATTAAGCTTAATCTCAATTGCGTCAAGCTTAAGCATAGCCTTAAGCATGTTCATATCAGATTCACATGCTTCTAGCATAGCTCCGCCAATGCCGCTATACATTTCAGCAACCGGTTTAAGATTACTATCGAAACTAGCATAAATCATAACGGTTTAAACCTCCTATAATTTTTCTTTTATACTTTGTACAAAATATAAAATTTACATTAATGTTTTTAGAATACTTGATTTAAAACAATGCAGCATTAGCTGAGTCTGGTATAGACTGTATCACATCGCTATAAACAAACTTTGTTTTACTATCTTTGTCTAAATCTTTAGCTGCTTTAGACTCTGCCGTTCTATCAGAGACATTAAGCTTATCAGAAAGCTTGTTAAAGAACTGAGCTACACGATTTTGTTTTTCAGCGATAGTCTTTCTTTCTGTTTCATCTCTAGTGAGATTGTTTTCTACATTATATGCATTCATAACTAAAAGCGCAGATTGAGCATCAAAATAATCAGACGCTTTAGTTCTAGCATAGTAGAAATAATATATAAGTTCTTTAATAATAATTATTAAAAGAACCAGTCCAAATACAACAGTAACTGCTCCAGTTATTATCGGATGAGCAACTGCCGCTTTACCAATTGTAGTAATTGCTGCACCAATAGTATCAGCAGGAGCTATAATTGGAATCGGAGCTTCTGTCACAACTTCAGCAGATTCATGCTTCTTAGCAAAATTGAATATCAAACTATTTTTGATAGCATATTCCATAGTCTGATCAAATTTACCATTTGCGCATAGCTTATTAAAATGGACTAGATTTTTATATAGAATTTTCTGATCACCTTTAAGACGAGAAGCCTTATCAAATGCGATATTGAAACCCTTATTCTCAGGAAGCTTGATAAATTCAATACTAGATGAAATCATCAAAGATACTGCAGATACTATGCTTAGAGCTAGAGTGTTATAAGACATAATAACCATGTCTACATTGCCTCTAAAGCCACGCATAAATAATTCTTTACGATCAACCATATTCTGTAGTGCTATAGATACTGTATCAACTAGAGAAGTTGGTTGTCTATAATTTGTCAAAATATCTGCAATAACTGAGATACAATCACTAAGCTCTTCATACTTATCTATCTTTGTAATATCACCTTTAGAAAGTGGAATATTACCAAAATCTACATCGTCTACTTTAGAGACAATATGAGAATAGAGCTTACTAGCAAGAGCTTGCATCATCATATTCTGATCTGCTTCGTTTACCGTAAGAAGAATTTTTCTTGTCATTTCATCTTTAGTATTGAAATATGACATGCATTCATTAAATTCTTTAGACCTATAAATAGAGGAGTAGTCTACTGCTCTAGTATTGGAGGCCTCGTCTATCATATAAAAATCATACATTTAGATTGGAACCTCCTTTCATCATCGAGAAATTTTATCCATAAGGTTAACAATTTTCTTATAGTCAGAGTCTTTGTTTTCTCTTGTAAGTGCTTGGTATGTTAAAGCTTCAAATGTATCGTCTCCATCATACAAGAACTTAGCAATTTCAACAGAGTCATCAATAAGAACAATGCCCATAAGATTAAAACTATTAAGAAGCACTCTACAAACTCCCGGTTTCTCAAGATCCATGTTAGAATATTTACGCATATACTCTACTTCTTCTTGAGATATAACTAGAGTCGTTATTGGGGAAGCATCGTTCTTTCCTAATAGAGAATAAAACTTATTGTTTCTTGCTCTACGCTCTAATACTTTAAATAGCCTACTATTGACTGAATCTTTGGCTACATTAATAGCTTCGAATTTAGTCTTTTCAATAGCAAAAAGAAAATCGCGGAAAAAAGCGCGTTCCTTAGTGGAACAGCGGATTAGATTAAATAATGTATTATTATCTGAGTATTTATTGGTTAGCCTACGAATAAGATCCATAGATTCTACTGGATATAACTTGGCTTTAACACCAATTACTCCGTGTCTTTGGATAGAATTATTCCCAGCCATCGAAAGAAAATTAACAACCATCATAGTTGGCTGTAATTCATTAGCTTTCTCTAAATCTTTTTGAGATAAGATCTGAGAACTAAAGAATTTTTCATTATCATTGGATCTAAATTCGTCAGCTGTATTTTTGTTATATATTGTTACAGGACTAGCCTTAGGCTCAGCGTCTTTGTTGGTAGATTGTCTTGAAGAAGTATCTTCAAGAGTTACTGTAACGTTGCCATACATAGAAGTATTAACGGAATAATCATTAACGGAGCTTTCCCTAAGAAAAGTATTAGCTGCTTCGTTAATTCCTTTCATACATTCCATAACAGCATCGAATTCATCTTTATCGATAACTTCAATAGCGCCCTCATGAACACCGGCGTTCATAGCTGTAATAAAGTCATCTAAGCTTAAAGCAGAACCAACTTTAAGATTATGATGAAACTTACCGATGTAATCGTATAAGCTTTTGGTGTCTTTGTAATTGGTTAGATTCATTGCAGAGAATAAGATTTGTAATAGAGACACACATTTACGCTCAATTGCTTTAGTTAAGAGCATAGCAGTATCCCATTTTAATGAAGTTGAGACTAAAACTGGGAAAGTTAGTACTAGATCCGATGCTCGTCTAGAAATTGAACCGCTGTTGTGCCTTCCAGCCGATAGCCATTTACTCCCAACATCGGCTGCATTTCCAACAGCATTAACGACATCTGCAATACTAGTATCTTCGCAGATATTCACAATATCCCGCATGATAGTTTTATTAATTTGCTGGGATTGATGCATATTCAAGCCTCCTTTCAAATTTTACTCTAATGTTTTATGTAAAAAAATAAAGAGATTGAAAGCATTTTAACGTTTTAAGGTTACTTATAGCTCAAAAATATCTTTGAGGAATGCTTCTACTTTACCGCCAGCTGTATTCTGATTTATTATATGGTCGACATCGATTTCAAATTGGAATTTTTGATTGATCCAGTTCTTCCTGAATTCTTCATAGCTCATCTTAGTGTTATCCACTGGTCTGCACATAAGCTCAAGCTTGGTGTCGTTATTATAGATAACAATTGTGCTTCCTGGCGGAACAATTTGTTCTAAGACATACTTAGTTGCTTTCTTCTTAAAGAACTTTCCAATCTTATCAGCAGCAAACTCAATTGCTCCTAATAATTTGAAATCTGCGTCAGACTCCTCATAATATGACTCAGAATCATCATAACAGTTATTGTAGTCTATATAGTCATAATCATTGTAATAACAATCTGTCATTTTATATCCCCTCTATAGAAATAATCATGCTTTCAATCTCTCCACTAAAATATAATATATAATTATAAATATTTTTTCTCAAATAAAGCGTAAAAAGAGCTTCCTGGAACATTCTTATAATTAAAAATATATATGCGGAGAGGGGGTAATTTTATTGGAACCTCTTGAGGGCAATGGTACAGTAGAATTTACAGAAATAGATGGAAATAGTCCGAAGAAAAGCTTTACTATTCCTAATACGACTTCTGTAATGCATAGAAATGGAATATTTTCTACCGGTGAAGATGACTGGTATAATTCTGTAAACAGGTTTAGTTGGGTAGATTTAAGAAATCATATTCAGTATAATAGAGAATATTTATTCTTCACTAAACCTGATTTATATTTAATGGAAGGCTCTAATCTACAAGATGCCTACCTGAATGATTCATTAAAACATAGCCCATTTTTTGTAGATGCTTTTCAGAATCATAAAGAAGTTCTTGGGCAGCTACAATATTCAATAAATGATCGTAATGGTAGAGCAACACCATTTATGTTTCTTTTGACTAACTCTGTTAGCTCTAAGCTAGACTTGCCAGGAATTACAGCGGAATCTCACGAATCCACTACAAATATTTATGGTACATCTATATCATATAGAACTCATTCTCTAAAATCAGATAATGGCTATGACTTCACTTTAAGTTTTAATGATACTAAGAACTTAGAGGTATATACACTAGCCAAAGCATATGATGAATATATCAGAATGAGCAAAACCGGTCAGATAAATATATTAAATGGCGCTCCAAAAGCAGAGATTCATAAAGATTATGTAATAAATAGAGTTCTTCCAGAACAATTTTCTATTTATAAATTTTTAATAGCTGACGATGGAGAGACTATAGCCTACTATGCCAAAGCAACCGGTTGTTATTTTACAGATGTACCTAGAGCAGAATTTGGTGATCCGCAAGATGGTGTTGTTAAATTCTCTTTATCTTTCCATGCTAACTTTATAGAGGACAATAATCCTCTAATACTATCAGAATTTAATAATATAACTTTAGCTTCTAATGAGGTTGATATTCCTTATTCAGATATATGGACGGCAGACGGGATTAATAATGAGTGGGTTGTATTCCCGTGTATTAGAGCGTATAGCGATATTAGAGCAACCTCTAAAGCTATGTATAAAGATTATAGATTAAAATGGACTAACAAACCAAAAGCTGGAGTAAATCTAGTTGGCAGCTCAGATAATGGCGGTAGCAGATTCTATGGGCCATACTCATACCCAGGCGGTGGAATATTATCTGATCTTATGGGAGGTTATACACCTCAATCAGACTTCCAAGCTCCAAGACGACAAATAATACCAACAATAGTAGATACAGTTAGAAGCTCTGTAGATACTATAGGTAATGGTCTTGATTGGGTTAGAAATCAAGTTGGCGACGTTGTAAGCAATGTATCTGATATCGTTTCATCTGCTCAGTCTAATCTAGAGGATAATTTTAGAACTCTATCTTTAAGAATTCAACCAGATGGACAGACTGTTACATTTGGTAATATTCTTGATTATGCTGCAGATACAGCTCAAGGTATATACAATAATCTCTTTAATAGAAATAATAATCAACAAAGTCAAAATCCATGAAAGAAAGGAGTGAGAAAATATAAATGGCCTCTACTAATACAAATACTAATTCTGAAACTCTAATATCGACAGATATATTTGAGATTGCAGAATTTTATGATTATATTAGAGCAAATCATATACCTGACTTGGATGAGACTTCATCTATGGTTGGTATATTTGGTTATATGAATGAGATGTTTTCTCAGTCTCTTCAGAATACGCTTATAGCTATAAGCGAGACAACTAATGAAACAATACCGACTAGAGCTAAATTCACTAAGAATGTAATCACGCATGCTCTTAATTATGGTATTACAGACATTAATGCCAAACCAGCGGTAATGACAATAATGATGTATTTACCATTAACATATTTTGAAGCAAATGTGACTACAGACAATACTGATGATAGGGAAAGAAAAATATTTAGACTATCAAAGAACGTTCCTATATTTGTAGATAAATTTGAGTTTCATTTAGATTATGATATAATAATCACTAGAATGCTTAATCTTAGCAATGAGTATGTATATACAGCAATCTATGATCTATTTGAAACTGGTACTACAAATATTAAACAGCAAAATCCTTTAAGCGATATTTCTAATCCTTACATAACAACGCTAATCAAAACTAAACTTGAGGGCGTAGAATATTTAGCCTTTTCCGTTAGAGTTCATCAGGTGCAATATCTTCAAATAGATACTAATATTCTTACTTCAAATAGTATTGAAAATAAGACAGTTACATTTGATTTTGATGGACAGCTAGCATCTTTTAACGTTGATATCATAGAAACATCTGGTAGCACTGAAAATATAGTAAAACATCTCACTCCAGTATTTAATGGTCTACTAGATTATACAGTATCGACAGATGACTGGTGCTATTATGAATACATCTCTGAGAATACTATAAGAATTATATTTTCTAGAGATGCTTATGTGCCGAAGATAAATCAAATCGTCAGGATTAATCTTTATCTATCAGATGGAGCATCTGGTAATTTCACATATAATCAGCCATTTAGGATAGCTCTTCTTGAAGAGAATTATAATAATTACAATGGCATGTATGCTCTTATATATCCTCTACTTAAGGGTGTTTCTGCTGGAGGAAAAGACAAAAAGTCTGTAGCGGATTTAAAGAAAATTATCCCTAGGGAAGCATCTTCAAGAGGATCAATCATTAATACTACAGATTTAAAGAATTTCTTTAATTCTATCAATGATACAGAGTGTAAGCTGTTCTTTAAAAAGAAGAGAGATAATCCATTCGAAAGAATGTATTATGCTTACATGCTAATGCGCAAAGACGCAAATGTATATCCAACTAACACTATTAATATTAAATTATTACAAACAGACTTTGTTGGTAAAGCTGGTAATAATAATTTAAGTATTAATCCTGGAACTATATTCTATTATTATAATCACGGATCTGCTGAGCAAAATGATTTTGCTACATTAGAGTGTCCTGAGATATTTATGCCTGATGATGGCATAGAACGTGATTATGATATGACAATAAACGAAGATGGAGATTATGTGCGTATATTTAAATACGCATCGCCATTTTTGATTACTATAGATAGTGATTTAATCACATCTTATCTAATGACAATAATGAATGAAAACAAGACGTTTAGATTCGATAGTATAAACACAGAATCTAATCTTCAATTTGTTGCTACAAATATGCAGTGGGTTAGAAATTATTATACTACAGATGGAACGTCTAATTATGATAATAAATATACTATGACACTTGATATCTCTCAAAATGATTCTTCTAATTATAATCTTATAACTTATCATACAGATGCAAATAATGATATAATATTCGACGATGTGCGTATTAAAGTCTATATAGTATTATATACAGATGAGACTGCTACGACTCCTTACAGATATAAGGAAGGCGTTTTATCTGCATATGATAACGATAGATATATGTCTACGTTTAAGTTTGAGTTTGAAACTGATGATAAGATGGATCTTAATAATAGAATTAATATCATCGGTGTTCACAACGCAAAGCCAGAAGAATTTCAAACCAAATCTCAAACAAGTACATCTCATGGCTATATGGGTAAGAACACATATGCTAAGTTATTTATCTTGGCAGACTTTGGTACTAAAGTCGGAGATAATGTAAATGGAAATATAGTAACCGAAGAGATGGTTGAAACTAAACTATATGGGACTGATGATAATGGCGGAAAAACAAAATTTGGTTTATCCGCAGCAATTCCACAGAAGCAAGATATAATAAACGCATATTTGTCTAATGATATTTCTGCCGAGATTGATGGTACAGAATGGTCAATGGTTGATGTTATGCGGGCTAATTCTGAATACATGAATAGAATCCCAAATCAGAATACCAACCCGAACGTTATCATTAGATGGATTAAAGCAAATATAGATTCTGATTTTGTGCAGAATACTCTATTAAATGATTCCAGAAGCTTAGCAATAATAAATTCATATAACTATGAAGATCTTAGCAGATACACTCTATGTAACGTATTGTCTGTAGATGATGGTATAGACTTTTATCATGATTATTCTGCTATGATGCGTTCTGGAATTAGCGTTAGCGCTGTTCAAGAAGTTAGCCCTGATGGAGATTTACTCTATTCTGAAGTAAGTAGAGTTGATGAATGGGGAACTCCATATACAGAATGCGCACCAATATATAAATTAAACGAAAATGGCAATAGGATATATGAATATACTATGCTAAGAGTGCCAGTGTTGAAAGCTGGATACTTATCCTCAGAAGAATTAGTTCAAGATTTCATCTATGAAGTTGAAGAGCGTAGAAAATACATAGAAGTTTGTCTTGAGGTATTGGAAGATACATTCGATGTAGACTTTAAGTTTGTTAATACATTTGGCCCATCCAAGACATTCTATTATCAAATTCCATCTTCACAGAATTTCAAAGTTAAAGTTTCTGTTAAAGAACTTAACGTATATAGCTCTACTGTAGATGAAGATAATGCTTCTAATGTCGTTGGTGTTATAAGCTTTGGTCAATATGTAAATATAACTAAAGTTAGAGGTCAGTGGGGTTATATAACAGACCCATTTGTTGGATGGATTAAGATTTCTGATACTACAAGAGTCACTACATTTATAGACAATGTAGCAGTTGAATTAAAATTCGCTCTTGAGGCTCAAACCTCTGCTGATAAGTATGTATCTACCTCAATAGTTCAAGATATTAAAGAATATATCGAAGATATTAATGAAATTAACGAATTACATATTCCTAATATAATTACATTAATAACAAATAACTATAGAGAGCAATTAGTATACTTTGAATTCTTAGACGTTAATAATTATGGCTCATCTTGTCAGCATTTGTATTTATTAGAAAGAGATCCTGACATAGTAGATATCGCTCCAGAGTTTATTAACGTGGCTGTAACGGAAGATAATACATTCCAGCCTAAGATAGATATAACGGTATACTAAAACATTTTAATAAAATTTAACGGGAGGTAACATGATATGATATATTCTGATTTTAATAAACCATCAGAAAATATGAATATTCCCCAAAGACAGATATTAGAGATGATTAAAGAACAGCAGGAAGATTTATATAGAGCTGAAGAAGACAAAGCTATTAGAGAGCAACATGAGTATGAACGTGCTTCTGAAGGATATGCTGAATGGGTCAGAAACTATATAGAAGAACAAGCCTCTAATGCTAGAAATAGATTTGAGTTTCTTAATAATGCTAAGAATTCTCTTATGACAGAAGCTATTTATCATCTATATGAGCAATCGTTTGATGGGGATCTTAATAAGAGAGATAAGCTTATTGTTAAGAATCTTATCACCAACTTTGTTAATGAGCAAAGTGCTGGCGATCTTATAAATAGATTTAAATTCCAGAATACTCTTACGGCTGAGATTGCTAGAATTGTACAGGAATCTTATAATAAAGTAATCGAATCAGTAACTCCAGATGAAAATGTTCCTGGAGCAGTTAAAGATCTTAAACTAGATACTACAATAGTAGACGACTTTTATAAAGATATAGCTGGTTTAGATTCTGATGAAGCTTCTAACCTGATCAGAACTAAGGTCTCTGATGCTATGGAAGAATTCATTGCTAGCAATCTTCAGAATAAAGTGGATTATATGGAGATTATAGATAATGCTAAGCAGAAGATAGAAGATATCAAAGGCAATGATCCAACCGGAGTATTGACAGATACTGAAGGCCCATCTGGAGATCAGACTGTAGCTCCAGAGGAATCTTATATTATGACTGAAGCTAAAAGACAGATTAACGAGATGAGACGTACTAGAAAGAAAAACGTCTTCCATTATCTTGTTGAAGCTATAACAAAGCAGACATTTGCTGATGATAATCTGCGCGCTCAGTATATTCATGAGTCTTCTGTAGATATGGGAAATATTACTCATTCTGCACATCTCATTTACCATTTACTGGAAATGATGAATACTACAGAAATGGTAAGCAAAGATTATATTAAGAATTATATTCAATCATTAGTGACTGAATGAACAATAGAACAGAATAAACTACCCAGAGGGATTGCTCCCTCTGGGTTGATATTTTATTTTTAGCCTTACAAAAATATTGCTCATTTATGTACATTTTATTGATAGATCGCTGAATAATTTATTATTTTTTCTTCTACAAATTCAGACGATTCTTCAACATAATCTATATCAAATGTTACATGCTTTGGGCCTCCTATACGGACTAAATGGATATTTTTATTAGTTCTATCTATTACAACAATATCAAATGCTTGTTCTGTTATTGTACCCTTGGTGCGATCAAAACCCATAAGATCTGCATTGCCTTGAGAATCTACCCATGGAACACAATTATCTTCTGTAATTATAATAAATGGAACGCCGCCTGGAGAAGTCCAAGCCCCATCGCTATGAGTATGCCCACTAAAAGATGCGATTACTTTTTTATTTTGATTATTTGAATTGAACGTATCAACAATTCCCCATAATTTAATCGTATTAGAATTTGATGTGCTTATAACTCCAAGCCCATTACCAGTGGTCAATAATACTGCATGAGAAAATATTATTATTTCCCATCCATCATCAACATCCATTGCAACATTTTCAAGCCAACTCCATTGATCTGCAGTCATTCCTCCAGGTGTTATTAAATTATCATTTTCATCATAATAGTATGGATTAAACCAATTAAGCATAATATATCTTATTTTTTGTTGATAATTATTAACGTAATAGTACTGATATTTAGCATCTCCGTAAACTTTATCTTGTTCATCATTTTGATCCATAGAATACATTATAAATGCTTCATTTATTTCATTACCGCCAGTATAAAACCACTCATGATTCCCCATAGCATGATAATATTTACCAGGAAAATATTTTTTAATATCGCTATAACATAAAGTAGCATCTCTAGCTCTATCAACATCATCCCCAGTATTAAAAAGTTTACGAATATATGTATTATTATAAATATAATTTAATAATTTAGGAGAATTATGTCCTCCTGCTCTATTATAATGCATATCCGATATCCAAGCAAAACAATCACCTGTGGAAATATTATTTTGAATAAGCTCGTTAATTCTAGATATTTTATTATCTAAATAATCATTTTCAAAATAATACTCTGGAATTTCTACATTGGATTCAGAATTACTTTTTAGTAAATCTGCTTTTTGCATTCTATCATATAAAGTTTTTGGATCTACGTAGTCAGATACATCTTTATCTGCAATATAACCAGTAAAAGTTTTGCTTTTTTCAATTAATATATTTCTAGGAACTATTTTAGTCCAATCATCATTATTTGCTAAATACGTCATAAATGTTATATATGCCGTATTTTCAAAAGTAGTAAATTGAAATATGCCATTTGTTTGATTATTATATCTAGCAATATCTGTTCCGCTAAAATCATTTTTAACTATAGTTTTATTACTATCAAACTGTATTATATAAACGCGATAATTCAAATCTTCATCATATTCATAATAAAATACATAATCAGTGCTAGGCTCAACTGGTATAAACTCTCTAACAGCTGAATTATTTTGAGCATCGGTATTGGCTTTTGATACGAATTTTCCGTTATTAGTACCACCATTTCTATGACCTTGTTCAAATAATAATGAATCATCCCATAAATTTTTTGATTTGCTTGCAATTAAGAAATTGCTTAATTTATTATTGATCCCTTCTAATTCATTTCTTTGACAATAATTTAACTTAACTTCTTTGTATTCGCCCTTGTAAAATTTTAAATCATATTTTTCTAGAATAGGATCTGTAATAATTTTATTATTAATCGTCTGATTTGAGGGAAATGATAAAATAATTTTTGCATAAGCACATTCTGAATCCGTTGTTAAAGTAAAATAATTAATTGCATTAACGACAGTGTACTGAGCACGTTTAATAAATGTGTAATCAGATTTATACTGAGCAAGCATAATATAGGAAGCATCATTACATTGTATAGTATATAAAGTATTTGGATCGACTGGTATGTACTGTGAACTTCTAACATTACTTGAACGCGCCTCAAATTCTCCAGTACTAATTATATTGCCGGATTCAAAGTCTGGTATTTCTATATATTCTAATTCCGGATAATATCCAATTTCAGTTTTAGTGATTATTTCCTTATCGTATTTGGTAACCACATCATCATTTAAGACATACTTATTTAAATTATCATTGTTAATATTTTCATCGACTTCATATAATTTAACGTTTGTAAACTGGTATGTTTCACCAGCATACTCTTGTTGAGCTCTTATTGGATAAAAGCCAAACCTAATATAATTAAAATTTTCTATATCGCCAATAATGTTATTTGATATATATACGATATCGTCTGTATTAAAATAATAGTTATTATGAGTCCCATCAAGATATTGTACCATAATATAGCCTAAAAGATCATCTGTTTTATATCCATTATAATTATCAAATGTTAAATAATATCCATATTTGTTAATATTATCATATGGTATCTGGTTGGCAAATAAATAAAAACCAAAACCACCATTTGTTACATTTATTTCTACTGTATCCATTTCTATAATAATTTTACCGTTTGAATTATTGAATACATTATTATAATTTTCTTCTAAATCCACCAAATCGTTAGAAAGATCAAATGAAAAATACGTTATTAATCGAAAAATAATAGAATTAGGCGTAAGCCTAATTCACTTTCTAACGATATCGATGATTTAGAAGAAATATTTTATGTAGACGACACAGATTATATTGATATAACAAATAAATATAAATATGAAAATTATTCTTCAAATATTAGTGAAGGAAAAATAAATTTTTTCAAATCAAGCACTAGATTATTAAATATAAACGACCCAATTCCATTATATTTATATGATGAAATTAAAATTATCAAAATAGATGAAGACATTGCTTACACTATAATAGTTGCCGATAAAAATAATACTTTATATGAAACTTTTTCTAGAATTAAAAAATCTGAATATATTTATAATGTAAATGAAGATAATGCTAATAAAATTATGTATATTGTAGCTTTATTTGATAATAATGTAGAACCATCAGATTTGAGTAATTATTTAACAATTCAATCTAAAAGTCGTAATTTAATAACTAATTTATTGCAAAATACTAATAAAACAAATTTATATTATAAATTAACAATAGATGAAAATGACATTTTATATTATAATACAGTAAAAATATTTAATAGAGAAGCTGACACGTATTGGGTAAATTATATCATAGATCCAAACGAATGCGATTTTAATAATAAAGGATTTTACATTAGAATATTAGATAGAGCTAATGTGATAACCCCAACCCTTCAAAATAGACTATGTTATGTTTATTTAAAAGATTCGGTTGCCAATAAGAATGTTAATGTCTATATATATGAGAAAGATTTAAACAAATCGATTTATATTGAAAAGCCAGAAAACTTAGATAATGTCGATGTAATATCTCTTGTGCTTTATATTCAGCCGACACAAGAAGATAGTACTAATTATCTAAATATTAATTGTTCTTTCACGGTATTAATTTCAAAAATACCATTTACAAATGAAACAGAGGCATCTGAACAAAATAAAGAAGAGTATGACGTATCTAATTATAATGATATGATAGCATATAATTTAATAAATAATAATAAACTTTCTGCAAAAAATATTATCGGCCCTATCAATAAAACATACACGGCAGTTATTGAACAGGAAAATTGGACAAAAAATTCGTATTACGTTTTTGATGATATAAATGTTGAGCCATTGGATGAAATATATATCACTTGTTCTGAATGCCATGCTATTGGTTTAAGATTGATATACGGGCAATTTTTTGATGCAAATAATCAAAGTATAAAAAAACTATCAATTAATAAATCTAATTTGTATGTAAATGATACAGATGGCTTTAAATATTATGTATCGGTGCCTTATGGGGCTGTCAAATTTCAATTAGAAATAAACCTAATATCTAATGCTATCACAGCAGGAGAGACAAATGAAATTGGAGAGGAATTTTATATTAAAAATTTATTTGTAATTGTAAATAAAGATTTACATACATTTCTAAATAATGATTGGAAACAAGCAATAAATTATTTACAAACTAATGCGAATGATAAATTTTGTTTTGGTATTCAATCGGACACTCATTTTGCTATGCTTAGTGATACTGTTGGCTATAATCTTGCAGAGGCAACTAAGTATTTTGGATTTGATTTTATAGCTAATCTTGGAGATATAACTAGAGGTTATAGCGGCGGCACAAATGGTATTTATGATACAGATTCGATGGAAGGAATGAAATATTATGCTAAGCATATAATGTATAGATATACAAACGAAGTTAAATGCCCATTCTTAGTCGCTGTTGGAAATCACGAATATAATATTTTATATAAAAATAATCATCCAGAACAAAATGAAAGAGTGTTTACTGAAAGTGAATTATTCACATTATTCATTAGGCAGTGTTACAATACAAGCGCAAGAATAGATGGCGTTTATGGTAAACAATATTATTATTTAGATTCTATTGCTGTTAGAGTTATAGTGCTAGATACTAATGACACTAATGGTTCATTTAATATATCAAACGAACAAACTCAATGGTTTATAAATACAGCTTTAAATACCAGTAAACCAGTACTTGTATTGTCACATGTTCCATTAATACAAGAAGTTTCAATTAACTATTCTAGCACATATGCCAATATAGTTACAGCATTACAAGAATTTAAGTCTAATGGTGGAAGAGTAATAGCTTGTTTAAACGGCCATGTACATAAACAAGATGCTATTAAATTAGACGGTATATGGTATATTTCATGTACATTAAATGAAAGCAATGCTGATACTGTTGAATTCTTTATGGTAGATCTAAATAATTTTAGTATTGAAACTATTGGTATTGGGAATGCATCTTCTAGATCTTTTGAATATTGATTTTGTACTAGTATGATAACTTGCTATAAATATATAAGAATATCTCTAGATAAAAAATAAAATAATATTTTAATATATAATAATTTTTATTGTACCCTCCAGGGAGTAATCCCTGGAGGTATTTTAATTGTCAATTCTTTTTAGGTTTATCATACTACTCATTAAAAATGTGCTATCTTCTCTTAAGTACGCTTCACGTTTTCTATATAATAAATAATTACCATTAAATTCTTGATATCTATCGATATTATGAATGGTGATTCTTTTATTGATACTAAATAAATTAGTATCTAAATCATTCTTATTAAAATAAACTAAGAAGTTCTCACTATTACTTTGAGCTTCGATATTATCTATCATATGCTCATTATCATTATTAAGTCTTATAGTATGTGTTTTAGGACTAATATAGTTGGCTTTGTTTTTTAGATTTTTATTCATCTTAGTTTTATATTGTTTACTAAGATCATTTATAGTCACCACTGTATCAGTATCATTTTCTGGATTTGATATTACGCCAGCAATTTTCGTTTTGCTCTTGTTTATTATAGTATTATCAAATACTTGAGTGAATGCATAGTTTACGTCTATCTCATATGTCTTACTAGTATTATTGATAACCATCCCTATCTCATTAGATATAGAATCGTTGATGTCCCGTATTGATATAAGGATAGATCCGTAAGGATCATCTTTTCTTTCAGTAAGATTTCCAGATGAGGAGACTATATAAGTGCAATCAAAATCTTGATAATATCTATATGGCGTTGAATAAAACACCTTTTGATTATTTAAAAATTGCAATGCTTTATTTACAGAATCATGTGGTGGTAAAATAAATTGAGGGAACGTGTCGTTATATGAGAATGGCTCTATAATAAGATTATTTATGTGATTTGTAATATACTTTACAATATCATACATGGTAATATTTCTTGCTGCCATTTCACATGTAATCTTATTATTGTTTATATGCTCGACACATAATAGTCCGAGTGTTAACTCTGTATACGTATCTCCCTTCATGGTTGGGTTAGTATTCACGTTATAATCTACAGGGTCCATTTTATTTACATCGTCAGGCAAAAAATAAATAAATTGCTTCCTGAAACAAAGTAAATCTGTTTTATGAGAAATATTATTATTAAATTTATACAGTGATAGAATGATTAAATTATTATTTTGATTTTTAATCATATCATCAACAAGAGATCTATCCAATCTCATGTTACAATATATTACTGGCATTGTATTTATATCATAATTATGGTCAACAATCATAGAGCGTAAACACTCATTTTTAATCAGTGTAGTAGTTTTTCTATTAACGTCATAATATTGTAATTGAATCTTATATCTATAAGCAACAATATTTCGTTTATCTCTTGACGTATTACGACTATAATATGATGTAATGTTAGAATAAGTAGAGTAGCCAGCTCCAGTTACAGATTTTGGAGCTGTATATGTAGCAGTGCCACCACCATTTTCAGTTGAAAATCCAACTCTAGATGACGTACTTTTTACTGATGCTGATCCATATGATGCTATAGCTCTAGCTTTATCTTGTAATTGTTCAAAACTCACAGCCATTTAATTAACACCTGCCTTTATGGTTATTAATTAAATGTCGCGGGCATAAAAATAATATTTAAATATTTTTAAGAAATGCAGTATATACATCGGCGCATTGCCAATAACCAGATTCTACAGGATGAACACCGCCGTTTGCAATTGGACTGAAATATGTAGTTGTATTTCTAGCATTTACTTGAATCTCTTCCATACCCATGTTATATACAGTATCAAGGCAAAGATTTAATGGAATTAGATAAATATTTTCATCTTCCCTATTTTTATAATTCTCTATCTGATTAGCAACCCATAAAATATTATTTCTTTTATATCTATTTCTCGTTTGACCATTTTTATATGCTTTACCATAAGCATCTTGGGAATAATTTGGTGGGATAGTAAGACAGATACCGATTTTAATATTTTCATCAAAATCTTTAATCTGAGAAATTACTTCATCGCATAACCCATTTAGATATTCAATTTCAATATTTAATGAAATATCATCAGCATATCCAAATGTATCATTAATACCTAAATTTATAAAAAACCAGTCTGGATGATCAAAATTAGTTTCAGAAAAATAATTTGCTATATCAAATGTTTCAGTTGTTTCATTATAAAATGGATTATCCACATCACCTCTACCATCTGTGTACGTTTCTCCAGCAGATGTAAAATAAGTTCTATATTTCCAGCCAGATCTACCCTCATGGTTATTTGGATTGCTTCCTCTAGTACCAATTGTTATGATATTCATTGGATCGGTTGATAAATTTTGATTTAATTTAGTAACACATATGCCATTATTTGTAGTACTATCTCCAAGTATTATTAATTTAATTAATTCATTAGCTTTAGCTGTAGCCGATGCGACATAAATAGTTGCAGTTTTTGTTACAGTTATATCATTTTTAGTAACTTTTATTGTTATAGGATACTCCCCAACATTTTCTTCAATTGGAGTAACTCTAAAACATCTTTGCAAATGTGTGCCTATAGAACAAGTTACATCAAAATCGTATTGGGTATCATAACCATCTACGAGATTATCAAAATATATATTAGTTTCATATCCAACCAAAGCATAAATTTTTGGCGGTAAATTTACTGGAAATTTTGATTTATTAATATTATCGCTTAGAATATATTGTGGATCTATTGCTTTATAATATGGCTCGTAATCAGTTGCTTGATCGCCTTCTTCAAGCATAGAATTTTTTACGTCCTTATAACCTGCTGAGAATCTATAATAAGCAGCATTATTAGGGGTTGTAAATGTTACCGCTTCTTCTGAATTCCCACCACTTAAATAATTTTTATTAATATCAAAAATGCAATATCTATAATTTATATAATATTGATCTATATTGCTATATGTATACGTGGTATTTGGTTTTATAGATATATAATCGCTTGTTGTATGTGAGGCATTTTCAGATATATTACCATTTATTTGACTTATATAATATCCTCTAGATAAACTATCATCATCTACTTTTAATAAATTCTTAGAAGTTACAAAAAATGTAGTATCTTCTGGAGTTATTAAATCTTGATTCGAATTGTCTAATTTTATATATTTATTGTCTATATACATATAATAATTTTCATACGATGTAGCTTCAGTGCCTTCTTCTAATTGTAATAAATTTGTACTATTGGCAGCTTTTGATTGAGATAGGGCTATATAATATGCTGATTCTGGAGATGTTATAGTAAAATGTTTAGTAGAATTAGATGCATTTACTGCAGAATTAGGAATATACTTATTATCGCTATCATAAAATGCATATTGAATATTACTTGTTAAATTAGATGAAATTGTATACTCTGTTGATGGCTTAATTTTTATTTTATCAGTAGCAATATAATTATCATTGTTATTTATTGAACCACTTATCCAATTTACATAAAATCCATCTAATAATGTATTAATATCTATAAGGTTTTTACCTTGAATGAAAAACGTGGTATCTTGAGGCTCAATTAATTTGTCTAATTCGGTATTTTCCTGATTGTTTTGAATTGCGGGTATATAAATTGGATCTATTGTATAACCATAATCTGCATACTTGGTTCTTTCTTCACCCTCTTCCAATTGTATATAATAGTCAGATATATCATTATTATTAAAACTTAAACGTATATACTCGTCCAACGGGCCAGTTGTTATTTGAAGGCCTTTATAAGTATCGCTATTGGGGGCATAATATATTGATACATTATTTTGACCTCCGGTATTAATAAATTGCTTATTAAATAAAGAATAAAAGCAAGTACAAGTTTTAATAGAACTTAAGCAATATGTAGTGTTTGGCTTTATTTTTATATAATCAAATAAAATATAAAAATTATTGTCACCGATTCTGCCAACAGAAACAATATATTTACCAATTTCTTTATTTGGATCGTCTTTATTAAATAAATTCTTAGAAGTTACAAAAAATGTAGTACTTTTTGGAGTTATTAATGGAATACTATTACAATCTATAAAATTTGGGATAGAATAATCCAATGATTGTAATTCAATTTTTGTACCTTTATATAAGAAAATTAATAATTGGTTATTGGGTATTGATGAGTAATTTGCAGATATGTGAATGTATGCAGCATTTTCCGGCGTTGTATATTCTGCAAAAGCAGCATTCATATTATAATCTATGATATTGTTTTCAGCATCATAAACAATGTATCTTGATAAATCTACATGTAATGAGTATGTTGTTTCTGGTTCCACATCATAAATACAATAAATAAAACCCGGGTATGGTTTTAAAATCTTTGTTTTATTTACATTATTATAGTAAAAGTATATCGCATCCTTTTCAATATATTTTGGTAATATAATATTATCTTTATTATTTATTTCCAATAAACCAATCCATCCAGTGTTTTTATACATATAAGTATTTAAATTGTTAATTCTTTCAATGTTATCAGTATTATCGTTAGAAAGATCAAATGAAAAATACGTCATTAATCAAAAAATAATAGAATTAGGCGTAAGCCTAATTCACTTTCTAACGATTTTGAAGATTTAGAGAATAATGAATTAGAAAATCTATATTTATTATATAAACAAACATATGATTCGCATGAAATAAATATTAGCATGATTGATAGTTTAGAGCAAGGCAATATTCAAAATGGCGATAATAGCAGTACCAATCAATTAGCTAGATTAAGGTCTGGAGAATATTATTCATGTAAAGATTATGATTTTTTAATAACTCCGTATCATTATCTTAGATTATATTTAGTATTTTATGATGAAAATAAAATATGGGATAGTACTGCTAATATAGAAGATACCGATATTTTATACATTAATAAATCTAAATCATATTTTAGATGCGTTATAATTGATCGCTCCGATTTAAATTCTTGGTCAACACCAATATCTGTAGACGATGTAAAATATAAAGTATTCATGGGTAAATACAATTTTAATAATTTTTATAAGAATTATAATAATATTAAAGGTATTGAAAAGGATAATAATATTTTATTTTTTATTAATGATCTGGAAGCAGGTAATATTCAAGAAGGTGTTCCTAATAGTAATAATTATGCTGCAAGAGTTAGAACAAAAAATTTTTATTTAACTAAAGACTATGATAAAATAATTTCTAATTATAATTTTATAGTTTTTATTAATTATTATGATTCTGATAATAATGATACGTATCAAACGACTTCTAGTAAGGAATTATCCGAAGCCAATAATGAAATAATTATAAATAAAAATTACTCATACTTTAAAATTGTATTTATTGATTTTACAGAAGCTAATTATTTAACTCCGATAACTCCATACCAAGTGAGATCATTAGCCTTTTTAGCAAAGACGACTAATGAAACCGAAGCGTCATTATCCCAAATTAAAAAAGAAATAGATAATAAAATTACAATTTTAGATAATAAAAACTATTTACTTCATAATAAAGGTTATAATGTTACTGCTATATATGATTGGGAGCAGGGTAATATTCAAGACGGCATTCCTAACAATAGTTCATATGAAGCAAGAGTTAGAACAAAAAATTTTTATTTATGTAAAGATTATAAAAAATTAGTTACGATTAAAACAACTTTACGTTTATATTTAACATTTTATAATTCAGATTATATTTATTTAAATAGTATCGAAGGTAATGGAGAATTAGCCATAGATCAATCAGCTACATATTTTAAATCTGTTATAATTGATCGCTCCGATTTAAATTCTTGGTCAACACCAATAACTCCAGATGATGTAATAACTAATATATTTTTAGTAGAATCTATCGAAGAATTAAATGAAAATGGAGATGCCGTTCCAAATTATTTTAAAACGCAATTAGAGACAGTTTCTAATGATGCATTATATCATAGTGCATCCGTTGGCAAAAATGGGGTTTCATTTATTTTTTGTACCGATTTACATTGGTCAGTAAATCAAAAACATAGTGCAGCTTTAATGAAAGAAGTAATTAATAATACATTAATTAATACTATAATCTTGGGTGGGGATTATATAAATCAATTTAATGGCGGCAAAGAATATGCTATAACAAATATGAGAGATTGCATTTCTAAATATTGGAAATTATCGGATAGAGTATTTCCCATATTTGGTAATCATGATAGAAATTCTAATGGTACTCCTGTAGAAGCCTATATGACTGAAGATGAAGCTTATATAGAATTAAATAGATGGATTAATCCAATAGCTAAATACGCTGATGATGATTATTTTTCTTATTATTTCGATGATGAAAAATCAAATACGCGATTTATAATTTTTAAATCAGCAACTCAATCTATTTCATCTGATATTACTGATTCTACTATAAATTGGGTTGAGTCTAAAGTATTAGAATTGCCAAAAAATTGGCATGTGATACTAGCATCTCATTGGATAACTACTGGACAAACTTCTTGGGATCATCCAATGGATAATGACGGGACGTACACTGGTAGGTTGACTAATAATGCAAAAAAATTATTTGATAAAATGGAAGTTATCAATAATGATTCAACAAAATGCACAATTGAATGTGGCATATTTGGTCATATTCATTGTGATGTAGTTATGAATGATTTATATAGTTTCCCAATTATATTTACAGACACAGATGGAAATTTGGCACTTGGAATTTATCCATTTGAAGAGGGCACAGTAAATGAACAATGTTTTGATATAATAACTATAGATTATAATAATAAAACTGTTTATTGTGATCGTATTGGACGCGGTGTAAGTAGAGAAGTAAATTATTAAAATTTATTTTTATCTTTAAATTAATTACTTTTAATTGCGAAGCGGAGGAAATTATAAACCCTGAATAAATAAATTTCTTTTCGAAAACAGAGTATTAATATATTATAAACGAGGTACCCCATATGGATAATAATATTAATACTCTGTATTTTATACAAGAAAAAGCTATATTAGAAGCGGTTTTTGCTGATGTTTTTAAATGGCTTAAGAAGTCTTCTAATAATACCACTGTAGTTCCAAAATCTACTCCAAAGAAATCGGCCAAAGCAAAACTTTCTCCATGTACATATATTGACCAAGATTCCAAAGAAATAGTTATTCAAGGAATTAATTTCCGTAAATTTATTTCTCGTCTAAAGGAAACTTATAAATATAGAGGAATATTAAATCTTTTTGATCGTAAATACTCTACATGGGAAATGAATTTATGGTATAAAGAAAAAATAACTAAAGATAGAATGAAAGTTATAGAGCTTAGAGTTCCACTATTTTTCTCATTAGAGCTTTATAAGATATTTCAAGATTTGTACGAATTTTATAGATATTCAATGTATCAGTCTATAGCAAATGATATTTATAATAATACGTGGATATCTAATTTTGAGAAAGTGAATCCTGTATATACAGACATATCTAAATTATCTAATATCACATATGAGTTTAAACCATATCAAGCAGAGTTTATTAGACAATATTCTGCTTTAAAACAGCTCTATGATTTAGATGGCTATATTCTTTCATTTGAGCAAGGTTTAGGAAAAACATTAACCGCTATAGGACTAGTGGAATGCTTAAACAAAGATCAGATTATTATCATTTGTCCTAACTCGCTGAAAGAAAACTGGGCTAATGAAATCAGTATGTATTATAAAAAATATAATACTCATAAAGGTCTTTTAGAAAAAGAAATTTTTATAAATAATAATAAAAAATTCAATGCTAAAAATCCTAAATATATTATAGCTAATCAAGAAAATATTCCTTCAATATTTTCTATAATAAAGCAAAATAAAAACACTATGATTATTGTAGACGAATGTCATAACTTCCGTAATATAGATGCTGAACGTGTAAAGAATCTTATTAAGCTTAAAGAGCTTATAGATTGTAAAGATAATCTATTAATGTCTGGAACGCCCATTAAAGCAACGCCAAATGAATTAGCTCCAGCATTAAGAATGATAGATCCATATTTTACCGAGCCAGTATGTATAAGATATATAAAATCATTCAATACATATTCAGAAGAAATATCTCGTGTTGTTAGGGAGAGATTTTCAAGAATAATTTATAAACAAACTAAAGAACAAGTGCTACAACTACCGGAGAAAAATATTTATCAAGCATTTTTACCATTAAAGCATGAAGAACCATATTATGTGTCTACAATAAGAAAACAAATAGCACAGGATTTTCATAAAGAGTATGAGATTCTTTATAAAGATTTTTCTATTTATAAAAATAGATTTGAAACGCTTGTAAAGAAATATTCTTCAGCCCCAAGTATAGATACTAAAGTATATCTAAATTATCTTGCTGGGAATATAAATTTTGGAGAATACAGAGAAGAATTATATAAAGATTTTCTCAAACAATATGTATATCCAAATATACAAGATATATCAGAAATTAAAGAGCTAAAAGAAATGCAAACTAAATATATCTATATGTATAACTCTGCTATGGGCAAAGCAATAGGCAAAAATTTACCTCCAGCAAGAGCAAATTGCTATATAGATTTATTTGACGAGAATAAACAATTCTTCATAGAAAAAATAGAATCTAATAATAAGAAAACCGTAATATTTACTCCATTCTTGGATGTTGCAAATCATACTGCTGAAGAATTATCTAAATCTGGAATTAGTAATGTTCTTATTACCGGTGAAACTAAAGATAGATTTTCTCTTATCACAGAGTTTAAAGAATCAGATATAATAGATGTATTAATTGCTACAACACAAACTTTAAACACTGGCGTTACTCTAGTTGAAGCAGATCAAATGTTCTTCTTAGGTGTTCCATATAGAGATGCTGATTTTGAACAAGCTTGCGATAGAATACATCGTATAGGGCAGACCACAGATGTAAATATTTATATCATTCTTCTTAAATCTAAACAAGAAAATGTTTCTACTAGAATAGAAAAAATAATGTCATGGTCGGCAGACGCGGTGAATGATTTCATGGATATTTAAATATTCTAGAGGGATTACTCCCTCTAGAATATTTTTTGGTAAACCTAAATTTAGTTATATAATATATATTTGTATAGATAGAACAATCTATACAAAACTTATAAACTTTATCATTCATAAAAGGAGAAATAACAATGGCAATGGAATATAACATTTTTACAAAAATTGAAGGTATTAAATTCGTTGGTAGCGCCATCTGTATTGATGTAATAGACAAAGATGATACAGCTAAAAATAATGAGTATGATTGCATTATTGCTGTACATGATGGAATTTTTCACACAGATGATGTTCTATGCGTAGCACTGGTAATGATGAAGCGGATGGAAGAATCTGTTGAGGAGCAATTTATTCACACTTTGGTAATTCGTACAAGAGATAAAAACGAATTTGACAGGTGCGATTATGTTCTTGATGTTGGTGGAGTTGATTCTGTAACTTCAGATTGTGTTAGGTTTGACCATCATCAGCCAGATAGCAAAAGCTATGAAAATGGAATCAAAATGGCCGCGTGCGGTAAGTTAGCCAGATACTTCTATGCAGAAAGTGATCCTGGTTGGCTTGAGTATCTTAAGGTCAATGTGCTGTATGGAATTGAAGCTCAGGATAATGGACAAGATGGATTCCCAACGTATATCAATCCGTTTGGATTTATCAATGTTATGAATCCAAATTGGAATGAACCAAGCGAATACGAGAGACGCTTTGTAGATGCTGTATCAATTGTACTTGAGATGCTCGGTAGATATCGGGCAAGATATGATTCTGTCAAGGAAGCCGAGGAATATGTCAATACTGCAATAGAACACAGTGAAAGAGGAATAATTGTTCTTGAGCAGTTTGCACCGTGGGTAAACTATGTGTGCAAATATAATGCAACCAAAAACAATGATGATGAAAAAATTAAATTCGTTGTCTTTAAGTCTAGCACTGGCAGTTGGAATGTGCAAACTGTAAGAATTCAGCCAGATAAGTTTGATTCTATCAAGTTGTTACCTGAAGAGTGGGCTGGAAAGAACGGCGTTGAACTTGATGAATCTTCTGGAATTGAAGGCGGTGTATTCTGCCATATTGGTAGATTCATCTGTGGTTGGAAGACTAAAGAAGCTGCAATCGAGGCTGCAAAGAAAGCTAATAGTTTGTAAAGATTTACAGTAACAATTATATATTATAGAAGTGTGATGAGGAAATAAGTTAATTTCTCATCAGTATCTATAAGTTAATCTAGAATACAAGGGCCATTACTGGCCCTTGCATATTCTAGGATGATTTTTTCATAAGGAGGTAACTATGAAATATGTACTCAAAGCAACTGTCAAATCAAAAGCTATCATCTTGATGATTCTAAGATTTATAGCTAATAGCATCTATATAGTTATTAATGCGAAAATCTTATTGTGGTTGTCGTTGGCACTTACTGAAGAAAACCATATGCACTATGCTAATCTTGTAATGGTTGGTAGTTTGGTGAATATGGTATTGTCTTCGTTAATAAGCCTACTGGGATTACAGAAAATGATGATCTTCACGGAACTACAGAATATGCTAGTTGACAAAGTTCTACGTTCCGGAGTAGACTTATTTTCGAAATTTTCTCCAGGTGCTATAGGCCATATAGGTAATACGCTTAATGCTATATCAGGTGCTTTTGCATTATTCTTAGATACCATAAAAGCAGTAGTGCTAATTGTGGTCTACGTTTGGTCTATATATTCCATTGATAGTTCGCATATAGTTCATATACTTGTTATAATGACATCAATAGCAATCTGTATGGCTATTGTTAACTACATGTGGAACAAGATAGACAAGAAGATTGATACTTTAAAGACAGAGAGAAATGTTGAGCTGGACGAAATTCTTAACGGATTTATGGAAGTAAGATCTTTCCCAGGAACAGTTGAATCTCATCGAACAGCTATTCTATCACAAAATGGTACATTATTAAAACTATTCTTTAGAAGAAATATTTTGAATTTAACTATCTCAGCAACAACAGAACTTGCATCTAGTGCGCTTACAATAATAATTCTGTTATACTGTATAGCAAATCCAAATTTATTATCTAGCGCTATCTCAATGACACTAGTAATGTACACTTGGAGGCTCTTAGAGCCAGTGTGCGATCTAGTATTTTACATGTCAGACTTATCTGACATGTGTTCAGGAATTCCAAAATTTAAAGAAATAATGCAATTCCCAGAAACTATAGAAAACGGTGACATCAATTTAGACGAATTTAATTCTAGTATAGAGATAAACAACGTCTCTTTCTCTTACGATTCATCTAGCAACGTATTATCGAATATATGCATGTCTATTCCAAAAGGCTCTCATATAGGAATATGTGGACCATCTGGTGGTGGCAAATCAACATTCCTTAAGCTATTACCAAGATTCTATGATGTTACATCAGGTCAAATATTAATAGATGGAATCAATATAAAAGACTTAAAAATAGAATCCATGCGTAAACTTATAGGAATAGTTCATCAGAGTACGTATATATTCGACGGCACTCTATTTGATAATATAGCGTATGCTAAGAGACCAAATAAACCAACAGAGTTTGAAGTTGTAGAAGCTTGCAAAAAAGCGTATATCTATGACTTTATCAAATCGTTACCTGAAGGTTTTGAAACTAAGGTGGGCCCTAGAGGATTAAAGCTTTCTGGAGGGCAAAAGCAAAGAATCAGTCTAGCAAGACTGTTTCTCTTAAATCCAGAGATTATAATTCTTGATGAAGCTACAAGCGCTTTAGATAATGAATCTGAAACAATTATCCAAGAAGCTATCAATAGCTTCAAAGGAAAGACTATCATTACAGTAGCGCATAGACTCTCAACAATAAAAGATTGCGATACTATATATGTAATAAGTGATCATAAGATTGTTGAATGTGGAACTCATGAAGAATTGTTATCCTTAAAAGGTGTATACTATAATATGCAAAAGTAAGTGAAAAACTCTATCATCCTCAGAGGGAAATCCCTCTGAGGATATTGTTTTTATTATTTATTTTTTATTAAAGTATTCATCTATTTCATGCATAGTCATAGGCTTTTTACCATAAATTTCAGCGCACTTACGCTGCAGTTCAATAAGAACCTTATTCATAGCACCTACCTTGAAGATGGAGGTAATAATTCTCCCGTCAGTACTACTAGCACTTGAACAAATATCTATTTCTTCATTTGGTCTAAAATCTGTATATGGGGCATCCTTATCTGGATATACACTCATGAGAACAACTTTGTTGGCGTTAAGACATGAAAGCTTATCTCCGGGGGAAATCGCATCTGAATATCTCGAATATATTTCTATTCGGACACTATTTTCTGCGCCCTTCATTTTACCAGACACATCTGCTTTTCCAACAGAGTCGAAGTTTACAGCTCCATTGCTTACAGATCCAGCTGCTATACTTTTTAATCTCTTTACTTCATTTTCTCTATTATTAACTATCTTCTGTAAAGATTCAGACATATCTTTTAGTTCACAAGTTCTATATATCTTAATATCAGATATAATTCCTGTAACCTTAGATTTAACAATACTTCTACCTATAGTGGTTATATCATTATCCTCTATAGAAAGATTTTTGAGTAACATATTAGCATCTTCATCGTCAAATGCATTCTGGAATATAATTAATGGCTCACCTTCTCTTATAAGCTGCCCTTTCTTAACTATAGATAATACATTGGTAGATGCTGGTAAAGTGACATCTTTCATAACTACAATGTCAGAGCTCATAGCCTTAGATAGATATTCAGAACAAACACCTGAGTCTTCAAACCCATCTTCGTTTGTTGCAATGCACACTTTAGCCAGATAACCCATATTATATGCTAGCTGTTTACCATCACCGATTTTATTACTAAAAGATTTCTTATCCCAAGCAATAACTTCACCGGCTTTCACTGAGTTTCCAACTTTTTTATTTGTTGTTAACTGAAGATCTATATAAAAGCCGCCATCGCTATTTTTCTTAGTTTGCTCAGATAAGTCTACATAGTCTTTAGATCCATCTGAATATTGTATAAGCATATAATCATTAGTTATCTCTGTAACTTTACCATTTTTCTTAGCCTTGAAAGCAAACATATCTGACGTTAAATATGGAAGAGCTTCTTGTGCTCCTGTAGTTATAAGCTGAGGGTGAGAAACATTAATTGGAGTTCCGTGTTTTGCTGTCTGAGCAGCCGTCATAAACTGACGGAACGGGTCATCACTACTAAGCATAAATGGAGACAAGCTCTCTGTCATGCTCATACTTCCAGTCACAGTATCATTGTCTTTTATATCAGAATGCTTAAAATAGCCTCTACCGCCAACAACGCTTGCATCTATTGTTGTATATCTATTTACACCAACAGTGCCAGCAAAACCTGTACTCATGCTAATAATATTTTGAGCCGATTTATCATATGATCTTTTTTCAAGAGTATATGCTCTGTCTGAGTTTAAACCAGAAACACCTTTAGTGCTGATAGTATTTTTAGCTTCGATTTCTAGTAATGGCTGAAATACACTAAGATCTGATGTAGTATTTTGTGCTAGCACGAGATCTATTACAGCAGATTGTTTCATTGTCATAGGGAATTTCTTTCCGCGCTTATTATTTGCAGCATACTCTTTATAAGACTGGCTTAGAACCCTATAGAATTGAGCAGCGATAACTTCATTAGTTCTGTATCTATTGCTGGCTAAATCAGTATGCTTAACATACTTATTATCTACTAATAGATTGCTAGCATATATTAAAGCCTCATGATATGTGGTCGGCAATTTATAGTCTTTACTAATCTCTATAGTTATTGGGTCATACATCAAATCTTTAAAGTTATCCAAGCCATCTGATTTATTTCTACCTCCGAAATTATCTAATTGCTCTACCCATGTGGCTTTCTTATTAATGTCTTTGATAGAAATATCTTCTGTATTGCAATCTTTTAGCCCATTCATTAGCATCATTGAATCATATGTATTATTGAAATTAATATATCCATCTTTGAGTTTAATATAGTCTTGATCTATATCGATTGATTTATTTTCAGATATATTATATTTTACTCCAGCTAAGTCCATAGCTGGAACCAATCCAATATCATGAGCAAGAATTACTATTGTTGGTATATAAGTATTCAACACCCAGCATCTAGAATATGTTGCTCTTTTTAATTCTGATTGGGAAGCATAAATTTTTCTAAACTCTTTATCGGTAATAGCATTTGCTATAAACTGAGATATCGTAGAATTATTCTCTGGCTTATAGTATAAGCATTTACCATCTTTAGAGAGAGCTATTGGTAAGCCATTTTTAGCGTTAACTCCTGGGATTTTTCTAATCTCATCTTGGTTAAAGTAAAAAGTTATCTCACCATATTCTTCACTATTAAATATAATCTTACTATAAACACTAGCAATATCAATATAGTCTATTGGTAAATTATATTTTTGACAAACTCTTGAGTTGTCACCAGCAATAGTTTTTATTTTTGGACCTTTATATTTCTTTAGAGTTTTTATAAGTCTATCAGAATATGGATTAGATTTACCGGTGCTAGTATTATATCTATCTACAAATAACTTATTATAAAATGTAGCTATCTGTGTACGGGAATCAGATGTTTTAGAAATCGGTATTAAAGGCATCTCAATAGAGAATATTTTTTCATTACCTCTAAGACGCATAAAGCGATGATCTCTAAATTTTGGTATATCGAATTTTAAAGTAAAGCGTTTACCATCATAGCCTTCACATTTTACTGTATAAGTAATTATAGAATCTTCTGATGTTGAGGTGTCTTCTGTAGCAACATCAAGAATGCTTACGGGGAAGTTTTTGTTTTTATCGCTAAGACTATTAAGACACTTTAAAATATCTGCCTCTAAATCATATTCTTTTTCAAAGTTTACTGTTTTTATATGATGCCACTCATTATTTATAGTATCTATAGGTAATGATGTCTCTGGTAACTCTTTAGGTTTATTAGATTCATTAATCATTTCTTTAACAGATTTACCATTAAATTGTTTCTTCATAAATGAATCTTGTGCTGCTGTAATTCTAGCACCTCTAGAAGCACTATAATTTAACCCATTATCAGAATTATCTTCTAGATTAGAAAGAATTCTTTTAATATCATTATCCTCTTCCAATTTATTAAGAGCATCATCTTCTGTCTTGGCAAATTTAGAAGCATCGTTAATTTTCTTTACTAGTATAGCTTTATCTGCCTCTTTAGGCGTATCATCTGGATTTGCATTGCCAGTAAGATTATGAATCACTATGCCTTTATTTGTTTCTATCTTAGATATAATATTTGCCGCTATAGCATCTGAACTATTCTCTTCTTGATCTTCAGGTTCTTCTACTATAGTTTCATTATTTTTAAGCTTAGTGATAAACTTAGCAAACTTCATATAAGTTTGGTTATTAACTTGATCAGAAGCAAATTTAAAATATCCATTATTGCCAATGAATACAAAATCTACACCATCAAAGCATTTAAGTTCATTTTGAGCAAAACGTACTCTTTTATATATTACGGATATTGGATTTAAATTCTTTCTATAATCGAATAATTCAGATCCATCTTCTATAGCCCATCCATCTACAGGAACAAACACTGTAATTCTTTGATAGCCAGCTTTAGTAATACGTTTGTCCATTATGAATCGTCTAATAAATTCATAATACATATCAACGCTTTTTCTTATAGTAAACTTATTATTATTCAAATAAGCTTGATTGTAATAGTATAGATCTATAAATAAGTTAGCTTGTTTATATCTATCATAATTTAAAAATGTTTTTCTTATCCATGGATTATCCGTTTTGACTTGAGTATACATACTAACCATGGCTTTATTGTTTCTTAATCTATCATTATATAGTAATCTTTTATATTTAGCATTAGCAGCATCAGCTTCAGTAAAATATTCGTCATCATACATCTCATTGAAAAATATTACTTTATCTTGCAATCTACAATATAAATCATTAATTTCTGATTCTTCTAGGTTGGAAAAATTCTTAACGTCTGTGGTTTCTCTAAAAACACTTGAAGCATCTTCAAGCATTACTCCATTTTGATCATATTGATAATGATCTATCTCTAATGCTCTAGACTCATTATTTATAGTATACATTATATCTTTTTCTACATAATAAGACTGAAAAATCCTATTCTTATTAACGCAGAATTTAGAATTCATAAGCAAATTAGAAAACTCATAACTTGGTGTTAGCAATAATATAGCCGAACCCTTAAGTTTATTTTCTTTTACATATGGTAATAAGAATTGCTTTTTATATAGTCTATTGTATTTAAGATTCTCTAAACAATACATAAGCAAAATCTCCTTTCGAAGATAATTTCATTGATTATTTATTTGTCCAACGAAACTTAATTGTACGAATTTAAAGCTTTTAAGACACTATAATAAATTTTTAGAGTATTAATAAAATCACTATAGGAGAAAATAAAATGGAAAGATTAAATAAAATTTCAGGTACATATTATATAAGTATGAAACTAGATAACGATACCTTTGGTTACGTTAGGTCATCATCTATCATCGGTAAAAAGAAAGAAGATGATAACAAAATTAACCCTAAGTTTTATAAAATTAACAGAACTTTGTTACATAATACTTTTAGTGGTATTAAAGATCAATTTTATGCAGCTATGAATACGCTGTATTATGATTTGATTAGCCCTGAAGCTGATAAAAGCGAATTAGTAAATCTATTTTTTGTAGTATTCGATACTGGAGTTAAAGAATCTGTTAGAACTTGCGATGGTTATTTCATTAGATGTGATTCTATAGATGACCTCACAAAAGATGATAAATTTAATAAGCTATATAAAGAATATGTATTAGAAGAAGATGATAAAGTAAAAGCAAGCTCTGCCGTATTTAATTTTGGTTATGTTACCAATCATATGATAGATATAAATAATTTGCTTGAAGATAAATTTGAATTTGTAGTAAGCAAATTGCAATATAACTCTATTACCGTTATAGATCAAAAAATACAATTTGATGAGGATGATGTGTTTAGTTTTGAAGCTGATAAAATAAGCAATAATGATGTATTAAAATATGTCATTAACACAACTCAAGTTAATTTGGAGGTTTAATAAAAAATGAGAAGTTCTATAAACGAGTATGGAGAACCAATGAAACAATATTGTGCAAGCTTCTTTAATTATATTGCTAATGAACAACAGATGGTATTTATCAAAGCAGCTAATTCGCAAGAAGCTTGCTCAGTAGCATTAATGTATCTTAGAAATTTTACTAAGAAAGATGCAACTCTTAAAGACATTGACAGTATTCGTGAGATAGAAGACGCTATGTTTACGGATTACCGTCAGGAGTATAAACGTTATATGCATATTTATGACGAAGCTCCTAAGCTTCCTAATCTATTATATTCAGAGGAGGATGGATGGTATTATGTCGACGAAAGTGGAGAAAAAATTGAACTATAATCTTGTCGTGAAAGATAATAACGAGAATGAAGAAGATGAGTATAAAGATACTATCCATTCTTATCGTGATGAAATCGGCGACGATGATTACGATTATATAAATGGCCGTCATGCTAGTTACGATGACGAGTATTATGATTAAAAAGAGATGGCATTATTATGGCTAAAGTAAAATCTACCGAAGGAAAAAGAGATTTTATAGCATTCATTTCTAGTATGAGCGATACAGAAATAAATGATTATATAAAATCTCACGGTAAACCACCAAAGAAAATAGAAATAATCCAGTTAGTAGATAAATCCAGCAGGAGTTTAGAAGAATGGTTGAAATGTTTAAACAGTTAAAAAACGTTGCATTTATAATCTGTATTTCTTTCATCACTTATCAAGCGATGAGAATGACCAATAATGTAAAGTGGATATGGTTTATGTTATTTGGATTATTTGCTTTATAATAAAGTGATATAAAGAATAATACAGTTATAAAATATATAATATTTTTATTTTAAAGGAGGCACAACAAAATGAAAGATGTAACAAGAGTACAGGATCTTATTAAGCAAATTCAGGATACTAGAACACAGACAGCAGCCAATGCTAAAGATGAAGTTAGGGTAGCTCAAGCTATGCTTAACGATCCTGAGTATAAGGTTGATATCTATACTAAGAAAGGCATCCAAGGTCAGTATTGTCCATATGAAGAAACCAGAGCTATGTGCGCTGATATTATTAAAGACACAACTAAGATGTCTCAGGCTGAAGCTGAAGAGTTATCCAAGAATTATCAGTTTGATAAGAATACAGCACAGACCATGGTAAACTTCAGTAAAGAGTTTGTTAATACATATATTCAGACTGGAAGAAAGCTACCGCTTGGTGGAAGAGAGCGTTCTAATGTGCAGCTAGCTCTCAAAACAAAAGAAGCCAAAGTTGCTACATTCCCGTCTGCTACATCGGTTGATGCTAATGGTAATAAGATTTATTCCACTACACAGGGTAAGCTTGTTCCAGAACATGATACAGTTAAGGTCTTTTCAAGCTGTCCTGCATGGTTACAGGATAAATCAGAGTGATTATATAAATACATATCGGAACCCGGAGGGAGAAATCCCTCCGGATTATTTTTTGTTTAAATTTGACATTTTAGTAATTTTAGTATAAAAGGAGGCTAAAAATCAATGGCTTTCAAACTACCAAAATTAACCCGCTCAAACACAAATTACTTAAAGAACGCTGTTAAATCTATAACTTTTATCGCTGCAGATGTGGCTAAGTCTGATCTTGTCCCTGCAGTAAGCGATTTCGTCGAAAGTAATAAAGATTTCGTTAAAGCCACTTACAGTAATATCCGAATTCCAAAGATGAAAGATAGGAGGAATATTTCTGCTTTTAGTAATAATAAAATCTTCCAAGCTGTAAATTATGGTATTAACAATCTTAAAACCGATCTCGCATCAGGCGATTTCTATGCTAAAGCTAGAGCAGATGCTGACCTAGCTGAAGTAATGGGATTCGATATGTCTGATTGGGATGATTTAGATAATTTTGATTTCGAAAACTTTGATGACATCGATAACGCTCCCAGTGCTGAGCCTCAAATGACTAAAGGCGATGCAGCCATAGTTAAATCAATAGAAGCAACCTCTAGCGCTAGCGCTAGAGCTACAGTTAACGCCGTTGTGAGCAGTACAGAGCAAAGTATAAAAAGTTCTAGGCTCATTTCTGGTATGCTATTCCAACAGCAGGAAAAAATATTTGCTTCTACGCATAGAGATCTCTCACTTATTGGAGGAACACTATCTTCACTATTTGAATTTACTAAAGGAGTTCTTGGCAATATTGATAGCAATCTTAGTGAATTTCAGACTGAAATGCTGAAGACAACAAATGCACAGACTGAAATTCTAAAAGATATCTTAGAGATCCAAAGAAATCAATATAAGTCAGCACAAGAACGTGAACTAGAAAACGCACAGAAACGCTCATCCAAACGCAAGCGGCTAGGAGACATATACGGCATAGATGATTATGTCGATATGGTTAAAGATAATGTAAGTTCTCTTATGTCTGAGTTTGGGTTTGGCGGAGATGAAGGCGGTTTAGGCGTTGATTCAATAATAAAAATGTTTGGGGCTGCTCCTGTAAAGGAGATTTTAACATTTGGTATGTCTAAAATGATACCATCTATAGTAAAAACAGCTACCCAAGCATTGGATACTACTATATCAAGTGTGTTTGCTAATATAATGGCAAGGCTTGATAATAATAAAGATGACTTTGGTATTCTAGGTTTTATCTCTAGAATATTTGGTGTTAACACTGACGTTTCTTCAACTATCAACACAGCTAAATATGAAAAAGGTCCAGTGCCATTTGATGGTATAACTAGAAAAGCAATTATCGATGTTATACCTGGATATCTGTCTAGAATAGAAGCATTCTTAACTGGAAAGCCGATGCAAGATTTTGACTTCGAAAGTGGTAGATGGCAAGATCTTGCTAAGGGCAGAACTAGATTTGAAAAAGCAAAACAAGACCGTATTAACTATGCATTATATGATGTTAAAAATGCTGGTTTTGAAGACGCTGTTAAAAACGCTGCCCCATCGAATGAAGCTGAAAAGAAAAAATGGGAAAAAGCTGCAAACGATTTTCTTAATGAGTTTCTAGCTAAAAGATTAGGTGTTTATAATGCAAACGTAACAGATCCAGATAAAAATGGCATAGATATAACAAAAAATCCAGAGTTATATAAATACTTCTCTCAACTTTTAAAGATATATGATACATTTGACGCTGAAGAGTACACTGACTCTAAAGGTAGAAAAAGAACAAGATACACTAAATCTAGTGTAAAAGCTAAACTGCCTGCAGAGTTAATGGAAGCAAGAACAGCCCAACAAAGAGCTATTGAAGAAATGGGCTCTACTGGGCATTCGTCTGTAGTAAAAGCATTTGAATATAAAGATGCTGCTATACCTGAATTTGCTGAAAGCTTTGTAGATAGACTCGCTGGTAAATTTGGGAGCACGAATTTAAGTACTCAATCAATAAACGATCTCTTTTCTTATAGAGATAATTATGGTAATACATTGCATACATATCTCTATAATATAAACAGAGAACTTCAATACATAAGGCTATATGGTAGCACGTCTGCAGCAGCTCCTAAACCAGAAAACACAAGTAGCGCTAGGAGTAATATTATTGGTAGTATAACCGGAGCGGATCAAGCATTTTTCAGTTCTAGATATGGAAGTACAATCAATAATACTGCATCTACAACGTCTACAGCATCAGATGCTGCTAGAAGATTTGAAGCTATTGATCTTAGAGACGTAGCTTATCTCAATGAACAAGAAAGACTTAGACAAGAAAGATTAGCTGCAGAAGAAGAGGCTAGACAAAAAGCTGAAGATGAAGCTAGGCAGAAAGCCGAAGCAGCCGCTAAATCTAATTATAAAAAGAGTACATTTGCTAAGATTTTAAGTGATGATACACTAGATCTTAGAAGCTTTTCTGGTGATGAAAGAGATTATGTTTTAGGCCTTAGTAAGCTTGCCGCTAGAGGCCAATCTGACAAGATTAGAGCTATATACGAAGACGTTAATGATACTACAGATGGATACAACGAAAAGAAAGTTTCTGATTTCTTTAAGAAACAATTTATCGATGCTGGTATCACGTCTAAAGAATTATATGAAACGGCTATTTCTCGTGCTGACGCTCAAGGCAAACGAACCTATGAAGTTATCAGTGATTCTGAAAGATCTTTCTTAAATAAAATTTTAAGAAAGATTAAAATTGCTCGTGAAGGTAGTTTTCTAGATAACATCACGGCAGCTCCAGCTAAGGCATTTTCTAATATCTTGTATAGTGCTGATAGAGCAATTTACGAGATGTTTTTCAAATATGAATTTAAAGATGAGAACGGTAATGACTATAATGGATTCTTAGACTTTCTTGCTGGGCAGACTAAGAGCGTTATTGATAAAATTAAGACTCAGATATTCGATCCGTTAAGAGAGAAATTCAATAATTTCATTGAAGGTACAATCTTTAAGAAAGAAAACAGAGAAGAATTCTTTAAGGGACTTAAAGAGACTTTCTTAGGAGGAGCCAGTAAAATTGGCTCTACTGTAGTTACAGGAACCAACGAAGTTATAGTACAGCCAGCTTTAAATGCTGCTGATGCTGCAGGCATCAAAGGTAAAGCTGAAGAAATAGTCAATAGAGTTTTTAACAATGGAGAAGAACAGCCAGCTGCAGCAACTCAACAAGTTGAGCAGCCAGCTCAACAACAAACTACAGAACAGACTGCAGAGCATAATGCTTTAGGTTCATTAGGAAGGCCATATACTGGAAGAACAATGCTAACTAAAGGCGAGGTTCTTCTTAACGGTAGAGGTGCTCAAGTTGTTCCTAAAACAGGACTGTATAATGTAGTAAATTCTCATATTGTTAATACTGAAGATGCTCATGATTATCTTGGTGTACCAGGCCCTAGAACTACTATTACTCAAGCTAAAGCTGCTGAGAATGCTGCTGAAAAAAGAATATTTGGTAGGCACGCTGAAGGTACTATAGATATCGATAAATTTATAAACTCTCAAGGCAATATATTTAATAAGAAATACACCAAGATGAGTAAAGACGAAGCTCAGCAAATTGTTAAAGACGCTGTTGGTGACGCTAAGAGTGTTGGACAAATTGCTGGTGGCGGTCTTCTAGGTGCATTAATATCTGGTATATTCGGTCTTGCCGGTGGTCCTCTTGTAGGTGCTGGTGTTGGTGCCGCTATTACTCTTGCCAAGAAATCAAAGACTTTACAGAATTTCTTATTTGGTAAGGTTGGAGAAAATGGTGAAAGAGAAGATAACGGTATTATAAAGAAATCTGTACAGGACGCATTTAAGAAATATGCACCAGATATGGCTAAATTTGCTGGTGCTGGTTTTGCCGCTAGTTTAATAACTCCTTTAGGTCCTGTAGGCGGTATTATGCTAGGTGCTGCCGCTGGTTATCTGAAGAATAACGAAGAGATGAGAGAACGGATCTTCGGTAGATTAAAGATCGGCGACAAAGAAAAAGAAGTCATAAAGAAAATGCTTCCTGCTGGGCTTAAAGGTGCAAGCGTTGGTGCCATTGCTACATTATTTGGAGGGCCATTTGGTCTTATAGGTAATGCTGCTCTTGGCGGTGCTATTGGCATGATGACTAGCACTGAAGAATTTAAGAAGTTGATGCTCGGTGAGAGAATCAATGGTGTTCTTCAAGGCGGTATATTACAGCCAATAAAAGATGCTTTTGCTCCTATAGCTGAAGCTGGTAATGAATTTAAAGATCGTATATTCTCTGCTATTGATGATAATATTATAACTCCAATACAAAGATTTATTAAGCCTACATTACACGCTATACCTAGAGCTTTAGGCTTTATTCCTAGAATAATAGCACAAACACTATTAGATAAGAAATTTGCTTTGGGGATGAGCGGTATATTTGCTGATCTTATCGTTAAGCCTATAACTGGAGCATTGATGCCTATAGCTAAAATAGGTGGATCACTTACTAGAGCAGCAACTACTCCAGTGAGATTATTAGGTGCAGTCGGTAATAAGCTCCATAAAGGCCAAATAGATAAAAGAACAGATACATATGAAACCGCAGCTGAAAGGGTAGCATTTAATACAGATGTATTAGGTAGAAAATCTAGTCAATATGATTTAAATCTTGCTAATATCGGTAAAGAAGGTGGAATGTCTGTAGAAAGAGCTAAGACTATTTCTCAGGCTATTACACTATATACCACGTCAAGAGAAACACTATCTAGACAGAAACACGGTGTAGAAAGAGAAATCTTAAAAGTCCTTAATGGATGGAAGGGCAATAACGGTCAAACTTTACCTAGGAAGATTAAAGCTTCCTGTGTTAAAGCTATAGATTCTGGTCGTCCAGCTGCTATTGCTAATATTCTTAGGGGAGCTGGTTTATCTAATAATGAAATGAGTGCTCTTTGGGAGCAGCTTAAACCATTAATAGATAACTGGACTGAGTTACACACTAAAGAACAAGAAGCTCGTAATATGTCTGATGCTGATAAAACTAAGATGGGTAAAGATCTTAGAGCGGCATTTAGAGACGAGCTAGGCATTGAAGGAAAGGCATTAAAGAATCTAGATTTTAATAATATGGATCAAATGAGAAATATCAGTAAACAGCTTAATCTTGAAATTGAAGATAGAGAAGCTCTAGCTGGTATGAAAGCTCCTGAGATCCAAATTAGTGAGAACGTAGATACTATTAGAGATATTATTGTCAAATGGGCAACTAAAGGTATAAAATTAGCTGACCCTGAGGATGATACTTATGATGAAGATATCCAAAGTGCAATAGAAAAGCATACTAATCTCGGTAAAGCCGATAGGAGTATTGCTAAAGCATTAGCTAGAGGTACAAAACAATCTGATTCTATAGGTGATGATGAATTAGATGATAGAGCTAATGATGAGTTAACTAGACAAGTTAAAGGTAAAGGTATTCCGATAGTTGGTGCTCTACCAGTTATTAGACGCTTACCGTTTATAGGTAGAAAAAGTAATATTCATTTCATGCACGCTAGCAAGCCATCAAGACTTGTTGATAAGTATTCCAAGAAATATGGATTACCATCAAGCATAGTCAATGTGCTTGCTAATATGAATATGCTAAATGCGCCATCATTAAAATCCATTAAGACTTTATATAAGAAAGTTGCATTTGATGCTACTGGAGCTGGATATATTGCAGCTTGTTCTAGAGCGAAAATCAACGGTTTAGTTAAGATTTTTAATAATGAAGATTTTACTAATTATTTCGAAAATCGTGCTAATAATAATAAATTTATAACTCCAGATGAAATTAAATATTTAACAAAAAGCTGTCATAGTAGAGTATTTAGAAGAACTTTATTTAATAGATTACGCAGAGTAGTTGAAAATGAAGCATGGGATAAGTTTGAAAACATTATCGCTATATGCGAGATGGATGGCAATACTGCTGCAGAGCTTCAAGCTAAGATAGGCGTCGGCAGCGATAGGTCTTACAATTTCTTCAATGATGCAGAAACTAATGCTGCTATAGATAAAGAGCGTAAAGCTAGAGCTGCTGGTCAGCAAGCTAATGCAACTCAAGAGATCGCTCAGGAACAACAGGCAGCTGCTCAAGAAACAGCTCCAGATCATAACTTCTTAGGTTCTATCATCGGTGGTTTAGGATCTGTTGCTGGAGGTCTTCTAGGTGGTGCTAGTAAAGCAGTACTTGGATTAGGCGGTGGCTTATTAAGTGGCTTAGGCAATATTATAGGTGGCATCGGAAAAGGAATATCAAATCTTCTTGGTTTTGGTAAAGACAAAAATCAAGAGGGCGGTCAAGCACAAAATCCAGCTATTGTTGGAGGGGCTGTACAAGCAGCAACTGAAAACGCAGGTGGTGGCGTTACTGGTTTATCTGAAGATGTAGATAAACGAGGTGACGATACAGATGTAGTATATGACCAAGAAACTAGCACTGGTATCAAAATAAGAGAGAAAAATGATGGTACCGTAGAGCCAGATACAAGAGATCAAGCAACCAAAGCTGCTCTAAATTGGAAAGCTGTTAAGCAGAAAGCTCAAGAAACATCTCAAGCTATTGCAGATAAAGCTAATCAGGCAATTACTGCTGCTTTAGGCGCTGCTGATGCTGCTAAGCACACCGCTAAGAAAGGCATGGGCTGGCTAACCAAGTTATTACTTGGAGGAATGCTAGCTAAAGGCTTATTAAACTCTGGTGTATTTAAACGAATAAAAGAAAACTATCTATCTCCACTATGGAATAATGCAATTAAACCTAAACTACTTGGAATTGGCTCTTGGATTATAAATGAAGCAATCCCAGGAATATGGAATTTTGCTACTAAAACAATTTGGCCTAAAGTTAAAAACTTCTTACAAGAAGACCTACCAAATTTCTTTACTAAAACTTTACCTGGGCTAGCATCTAAAGTAGTTACTGGAATAATTTCTGTAAAAGATTTTGTGGTAAAAGATGTATTGCCGACTGTATGGGAATTTGTAACTACAGATTTTGTTCCATTTGTTACTAAGTACTTTACTGAAGATATTCCCAATTTATTCTTAAAGAACATTCCAGCTTTAGGCACTAATATAAATGAATGGTGGAATGGTGATGGCTCTGAAGGATCAGGAGCCAAAAACGATATATTAAATAAAATAAACGAAGCTAAAGATGCCGTAACTAATTGGTGGAATGGCGATGGTACTGAAGGCAGCGGTGCTAAAAATTATGTTAGTAACGCTATCCATGGCGTTGGTACAGCTATAAGTGATCTGTGGAATGGTACAGAATCCAACGAAGGCATTAAAACATGGTTAGGTGATGCTATAGGTGGTGTTACAACTGGCATCGGTAATTGGTGGAACGGTGATGGAACAGAAGGCTCTGGCTTTAAGAACACATTTAAAGATATTCTTAAAAATGACGTTGGGCCTTTCTTATCTGAGACTTTCTTCCCGGCACTTGGTACTTTCTTACATGATGCTGTTCTTCCAGCAGTGGGCACTATTTTAAGCTCTTTAGCCAAATCTATCATCAAAGGTATTGTACCATCGACAGCAGATCTAGTAGGCAGTCTATTAGATAATACTGTAGCTGAAGATAATAATGTCGGAGCCACAGCTACTGTTGATCCTAAGAAAATAATAGAAGAAAAAGGCGAGGACTACGTTACCGCACTTAAAGATGAAAACGGTAAAAAGCTAACAGCTAAAGACTTAGCTGAGGGCAATTATAAAAACGTATATAATACAGAATGGGCCAAAGGTAAAAAGAATGAAGATGGCACCGTGACATTTACAGATAGATCAGCTAATGGTTCAGAATATGCTGAAGCTGCCTTAAATGCAACATTGCATAGCATTACAAATCCGGCAATGGCACAAAATGTCATTAAGATGGCTGATTTTATGGCTAAAAACGGTGGTAAAGTAATCACCGGAATTGGAAAAGTTGGTAGTCATATACCAGTTGTAGGTGGAGCCTTTAAATTAGGAGCGACTGCTGGCAATGCAATGCTTCAAGGCACAGCTAAAGCTCTAACAACGCCAGCTAGACTTGGTGTAAAAATATCTCAATCTGGGCCATTCAAAGCTATTGCTACTAAGTTAGATGAAGCTCTTGAGGCTTTATTAACACATTCTACAATATTAAATAGACTTAAAAATTGTGCCATCGGTCAAGGTATTTCTAACTTTGCGGCATGGTTAAAAAATGTTAAAAATAGTTTAACAAGTGTATTCCATAAAGCAACTACAGAAGCTGTACAAACAGCTACAGATGCTGAAATAACAACTGCAGTTAAAGCAGCAGGAAAAGCACTTGCTATAGCTCAACTTGTAGCTGATTTCTTGATTGGTTGCGATAGAGCTGAATCTATTGTAGGTGTAACAGAAACATCATTCTTAGAAGAAATCATCTGCGGATTTATTAACGCTATAGTTAATTACTTCTTTATATTCGCAATGTATCCTGGCGTGAATAAGATTGCTAGGTGGCTATTTGAAAAATTCTGCTCTGATTATGAGGAAAGAAGAAAAGAAGCCGAAGCTGAATACGAAGAATATCTTAAGAATAATACTGATGCCAGCTCAACAAAAACATTTGAAGAGTATCTAAGACAAAAATACTCTGCAACTGGATTTATTACTGAATCCATTAAGGATGCTTTTGCTGGTGTATTTAAAGATACTTCTGTTGTTACATTGGAGAATTCTCCGTCTGTAGCCTTATCATATAATGGCGATTGGGAATATACATACGATATGACCGATGCTGATGTAGCTAAGCATTATTCCGAGTTATCTAGAAAGAAGATTAGACAGCTTGAGACTGATGCTATGGCCGATTATCGTAATGGCGGCGGTCGTCAATTAGAAATATTAAAACGTATACAATATATTAAAGATAATAATCCAGAATTAATTACAAATGATAATCAGGGTCAATATCTGTGGACAGAAGATTTATCTGACCAAGATATTCTCAACATGTTTAAGGACTATCAAGATCAAGGCTTATTAGATCAAATAGAAAGCTTAAAAACAGCATACAATAATTATGGTGGCTTAGGTAATGAAGGTGAGTTGTACGAGCGTTATCTTGCTATAACCGATAGGATAAAACAAGAAGAAGAGCTTAAGAAACAGGGCTCTGCAAACTCCGCCTTAACTGACATGTCGCCAGTATCGTTAACAGCTGCTTCATCTGAAACGAACAAAGCAACTGGACTGAATTCTTATTATTGGCCTGAAACATATACTATGACTGATGACTATATAAGACATACTTGGTCTAGTTATTCTAAAGAAAAGCAAGCTAAGATCAAAGCTGGTGATTGTACAGACAAAGAGCAAGAAATATATACAAGATATAAATATATCCAAGAAAAGAAAGATGCTAAGAAATTCAGTGCTTCTGGAGAAGCTGTAACGGTTGATCACAATGCTGCTGGTACGTTGAATCTTGGTGGTTTCTTAGCCAACACCAAAATCCCAACGGATTATCAGCTTAAGAATTCCACTAACCCGCTGATGGCTCAATCTATAGAAGCAACTGAAGCATCGGTATTTTCTGTATTACAAAAATTAGCTGGTGGTATATTTGGTTCCGTAAGGGTAACCATGAAAGATTATGCTGCCGCTATAAGATCTTCTATAGCTAACTTTGGCGAGAAAGACAGAGCTATCAGAGCAGTACAAGATGGAAACCTGTCTATCTTCTCTCAAGGTTATTGGGACTTTGCTGAAAATGCTACATCTATGGGTAGCATACTAAATGGTTTAGCTATAGGTATGGGTAGAACAGTTGCTGCTCCATTGCTTGTAGTTAAGTCATCAATGAAATCACTAATTGAAGATATTAAAAATATTGGTCCATGGATGACATCTCATTTCTCCGAGCTGGCAGGATTCTTCTTACATCCAATGGATTATATATACAATGCTATATTAAAGAATTATATATATGCCAAATCTCCAAATGCTTCTGGATATGAATCTCCTGAAGGTAAAGTGTTAGCTAACATAATGAATGTTGGTGGACGTACTATTATCAAAAAGGTATCATCCGCTGTAGCTTCTGCTGCATCTTCAGGCAGTAGATCATCTAGTAGTTCTTCATCTTCTTCAAGCGGCAGTACATCATCAAGTACCAGTGATTCTGATACATCAATACTTGATAGAATTAGACAGACTGCTTCTAACGTTGGAGGGGCTATAAGAAATACAGCTAGTAATGTTGTTAGCTGGCTTACTGGTGATAGTGGTTCAAGCAGTGGATCATCAAATAATAATAAACCATCTGTAATTCAAAGAGTTGCTAATGCTGCACATGATGCATATACAAGTGTAGTAGACAGATTCCAGCAAGCTGGAAGTACTATAGCAAATACAGCATCCGATATATGGGGTGGCTTAAGAGATACAGCTAGTAATTTCGGAAGTTTTATGGGTAATTTATTTGGTAGAGGTAAATATTCCAAACAAATAGACCCATCTATTTCTGGTATAAGGTATAACGCTAGAGGGGACTCTGAATATCAAACCATAGGCGATTCTGCATGTGGACCAGCTGCAGCTGTAAATGTTATAGAGTCTATGTACGGCAGAGGTAAGTCTGTTAATCCTGTAGTTGGAGCAACTCAATTTGCTCTTAGTCATGGATATAAAGAACAAGATGGAGGTACACGTCCAGAATTCTTTACTGATTATTTCAATAGATTTGGATTGGATTCTTCTATTACATATGATAAATCAACTGTAGAAAGAAATATCAATGCTGGTATCCCCACAGTTCTAATGGGAAGTGATTCTAGAGGAACTTCTTCATCGCATCCATTTGGACAGAATCCTCATTATGTAACTGTAACTGGAACTGATGGTAGAGGCCATGCTATAGTTCAAGATCCAGAATCTAGATATGATGACCAAGTATATGATGTAAAAGATTTAGTTAAGAGAACTTCTATAGGTGTATCCGCTTATGGTAGAAGTACTCGTAGAAAGAAATATGGCAGAGGTACAGTTTCTCAAGGCCGTGCCCATGCTATAATTAGTAAGATTAAAGCTTCTAATAAAAATAAACCAACGACGAATCAGATTTATTCTCATCCGAAATTTAATGCTCGAAGCAAATTTGGCCGTGGTAGAGATGTTGAGAATCAAGATCTTTGTGTATGGGCAGATGTAACAGCTGAAGAGCTTAATAACTTTATAGCTTCTTATAGAGGTTCCGATTCTCCATTTAATGGTAACGGTGCTCTATTTATAGAAATTGGTGAAAGCACTGGTATGGACCCAGTTTATATCTTAGCGCACTCTGCTACAGAATCTGGCTGGGGTACATCTCAGTATGCTAGAGAACGTGGTAATTACTTTGGTATCGGTGCATATGATGATAATCCTGATAATGCACATACTATGGCTTCATCTAATGGTGATTTCCATCCAGATGGACTGTTAGCTGGTGTTCAATGGATTAAGCATGATTACTACGATGCTGGGCAGACCACACTATATCTATTTAACCATGCTGCTGATGGTTGGCATAATTATCGTACTTCAGATTTCTCTCCTGAAATTAATATAATGAATTCATGTTATGACAGCTGTAACAACTATGATAGCAGAGAGAAGAAAAAGCATACTGGAGATGGTAGATCTATTCCAGCAACATCAGCTAATACTAATAATAGCAATGGCAGTAGCTCATCAAGCTCAAGTGGAGGAACCACAACAGTAGTAAAAGATACTAGAAACATGCTACTTATTCCAGGTCTTAAATTCCATAAAGATTCTGAAAATGATAAGCTTACTGTAAATACTTCGTCAACTTCTGGAGTTAATACTACAAGTACAGCTGCGCCATCATCTTATAATAGCACTATTAGAACAGAAACAGAGAGAGGCGAAGAAGCATCTCAAGATTCTGCTACTGATGCTAATGCCGCTCGTCAAGAGCAACTAGCAATGAGAAATCTTCGAAGAGCTCAGAATGCTCAAGAAGATGCTGTTCATGAGACTGCTGCAATTAGTGGCGATTCTCTTAGACAAGAACAGCTCATGATGAGAAACAATAATAACAATAATAAACCAAATACAACCAATAGCAATAATAATACAAACAAACCAAACTTACTAGAGAGAATAGCAAACTACTTCACAGGTAAAGGCACTGGCGCAGTATCGGGTGATTATAGAACCGTAAATAAGTTTGGTCGTGGTGATGAGAAATATTCTATTGGTCAATGGATTAATAGAACTCTAACCGATTCTCCGACAGCTCAGGTTCTTAATAGTTTTCTTGATATAGGCGCGCCGAAAACCGAAGAAAAGAAAAGCTCTTCTACAGGGTCTGTATCTTACTCTACCTCTTCTTCATCATCTTCTAGTGGAAGTGACGCTGTTAATGCTGTTCTCGGTACCGGTAAAGCTGCTGATGTTGTAAGAATAGCTCAACATGAAGCTGAACTTACAGACGGAAGTAATATGGAAAATCCAAATGGCAGCAATGCAGTAAAATATAATGACTGGTATTATGGAGAACATGTTTCTGGAGATGCTTATCCATGGTGTGCAGCGTTTGTATCATGGGTATTAAACAAAGCTGGAGTTGGAGAGAATATATTACCTAAGACGGCTAGCGCTCCTCAATTCTATGAGAACGTGGGTACCCATGGCGGTAAATATGTATCGGCTTCTGATGGAGCACCTGGAGATATTATTACATTTTCTAACACTGGAAATTCTGGTGGAATCTATCACGTTGGGTTGGTAGAAAATGTATCTGGTGGTAAAGTAAATACCATCGAGGGCAATACATATCAGGGTTCTGGAGACTGGGGTGTTTATAGAGTAAACTACGATGTTAATGATAGCAGACTATTACTCGGAAGGCCAAATTATGGAACCGGTAAAGGTAAAAATGAAAGTAAGCCTATGAGTAAATATGGCAGAGCTAAAGATTTCTTTGGTAGAGGCCGTCGTCGTTACAAAGTACCAAAATTTGGAACTGGTAATAGAGCTTCTGAAGTTTGGAACTGGTTTACTAAACACGGATATTCAGAACAAGCCACTGCTGGTATTCTTGGTAACATGGAGCAAGAATCTACTGTTGATCCGGAAGTTATCCAAGGCAATGGCGCTGGCCCAGCAGCTGGTATCGTTCAATGGGAAAATTATAATACTAAAAGTTCAAGATGGCTAAATATGAGTAACTACGCTGCATCTAAAGGTCGTGATTGGACCGATCTTGAATCTCAGCTAGAATTCATAGATAAAGAAAACAAAGAAGGCACCGATGTTTTCTGGTCTTTAGCCGATGTTTATAAATCATATGATGACTTTAAGAAAGCTGATAATACTATAGCTGCAACTGATTCATTCGAGCAAGCATTTGAACGTGCTGGAACGCCGATGATGGATAATCGTTATACAGCAGCAAATAATTATTATAAACAATTCACTGGTAAAGAGGGCGATCCGATCGGAAGTGTTGTTAATAGCACTGGCGGTAGTAGCAGTACTGGAGGATCAAATTCAGGTGGTAGTTCAGGAGATCAAAAATACTCAATTGGTCAATGGCTTAATAGAGTATTAACAGATTCACCTGTAGCTCAAGTTCTTAATAGTTTCCTTGATATCGGTGGTGGATCAACCACTACTGAAGAAGAGATTATCGAATCTGGCGGGACTGTTAATAATGGCGGAGACGCTAGTAGCAACAGCAACCCATCTGGAAATTATACTGGTAATACCCAAATAACATCGACTCCTGGAGCTGGAGGCAATAGCCCGCTAGTAGTATATACCGCAATAAGCCCATGTCAATCAGGAAAAAGAACTCACGATATTGATGCTATAACCATACACTATATGTCATCCGATATGTCTGTTGAGGGATGCGGTAGTTGTTTTGATGGAAGTGATGGTCAAAAGAGCTCAAACTATGGTGTTGGTTCTGATGGTCGTATAGGTATGTATGTCGAGGAGAATCACCACGCATGGACATCAGCTGATTATGATAATGATGATAGAGCTGTAACTATCGAAGTTGCTAACCAGCCAGATGGAAGCCCAACTAGCGCTGCTTATAACGCACTAATCGATCTTTGTACTGATATTTGTATACGTAATAATATAGCTGAACTTAAATGGAAAAATGATGAATCTCTTAAGAGAGATATTGATCAACAAAATATGACTATCCATAAATGGTTCTCATCTACCGATTGTCCTGGACCATGGTTTAGTGAACACATGGGTGAAATTGCTGCAGATGTAAATGCTAAACTTAAAGGCTCAGGTAAAGGTAAATTTGGCCGTGGTAATGGTGTCAAAATTAATAAGAGTAAATTAGGAGTATTTAATAACGGTTTAGGTAAAGACGGATTTGCTAAACCAAAGAGATTTAGTAAACCTAAATTTGGTATGGGAGCAACCGACTTATCACCGAAATTAGCAAGACAAATTGCTATTACAAAGCCCAATACAAAGAAACAGCGTTTAGCTAAAGCTATAGCTGAAATGACGAACGGGGCAGATCCAAAACAAAAATATTATGATGCTAAGAATAGAGCCAAGAACAAAAACAAATACGGTAAAGGTACAATGCCTCCAACCGAAGCTGCCAAGAATACAATTGATTTCTATAAGAAGAAACCAGTTGTTGGTAAAGGTAAATTTGGTAGAGGTCCTGGTGATGTATTTTTCTTTGATGATGGAACTGTTCAACGCATTCCTGAACTTAAATTTAGCGATATTTTATCAGGTGTAACTACAGTTAATAGTACTAATAGAAGAAGAGCTATTAATAATGGAGGTTGGGATTCTATCTCAGACTCTGGCACCAATACATTATCTTCTTATAATAATTGGGACGCTATATATGATGAAGAATTCGAAGCTGATAATACAGCTAGTTCAACTGTTAATGAGCCAAGAATTTTACAAAGAACTTATAGCTCGTTAGCTAACAGAAGAAATTCTGTTAGCGCAAATGCTATAAGAAATAGAACCACTGGTACTATAACAACAGCTTCTAATTACAATAATTCTGTTGGTGCAAATGCTATAAGAAATAGAACCACTGGAGCTACAACAACATCTTCTAATTACAATTATGCTTCTCAATTAAATAACTCAGCTAATTATTCTAATAATAATCTATCTACTAGACGACAAGCCATGATGCAAAATAGCGGCACGAATAATAATACTAATACTTCGTCTATAAATTACATGAGTGTAATCAGAGAGATTATTAATATTCTTATTACTGTCGCTAATAATACTGATAAGCTTAATACTATCATTACTATACTACAGAGTAAGCTTGGGATTAACGTGAATGCTCAAGACGTATCGAATGCTCAGACATCATCTAATTCTACTGCTTATTTAGCTAATGCATTAATGAATGCGAATAATAGAAGTTCCAGTCTTAATGCGTATAGCGATACTGTAAATAGTGGATCATTAAATTCAATTATAGCAGCTATGAACGCCATAGCATCTGAATAACTAAAAATAATAAAATAATAATTCCACGGGTCTAAAATGACCCGTGGAACACTTAAATAATTATAATAAGATACAATTGGAGGTGTGTATATGCCAGCGGTTATAGATGATAGCGGCAAAATACTTGCCAATTATTCTAATACCAAAAAATTTACTGTACGTGTCTCTATGATATATGTATTCAAAGCCGCCACCAGTGCTACATCAAAACCTAATAGATGTGGCACTCTTAAATTGTCTGAAACTTTTAAAGCAGAACCAGTTGAAGGCAAGAAAGGCTGGTATAAAATAACAAGTGGTACGTATAAAGGTCGATATGTATTTCAAAAAGAAAACGAAGAAGTCGGATATAACTTTGCTTCAGTAGCAGATTCGACTTCTGTAACTCCAGAACAAAATGAGCAAGCGCGTATAGCTATAACAGAAGCAACGACAAATGAAGATGGAAATCCGACAACTGTAAATTCAGAGGGTGAAGTTACAGATGAAAATTCCAATAACAATACGTCAACATATCAAGGCTCCCCAACAGAAATGCCATCTGAATTTATGGAAACGTATAATGGTGATTATATAAATTCAGAAGACTATAGAGCGTATCTAGAAAATCTTGAAGATGGGCTATCAATAAAACGTCTTAGTGTTATTTTAGGATTACCTCACCAATTTTTACCAACTGCAGACGCTAGGCTGGATGGTACTGGTAGGGTAGCCTCAATAGGTAGAACATATGCTGAAAAGATAGTAAAATATATGCCAGTTATGTTTATTACCCCAGGAGTTCCAGAATTTATGAAAGGTTTCTCTGCAGAACAGAGAACCAATATGTTAGCTGGATTGGTTTCTGGTATACAAGATGCTATATCAGCATATGACATGGAATCGTCTTCATATTATGGTAGATATTATTCTCTTAAATTTGCGTACGTAGATTATTTTAAATATGTAAATGGCATGCTAAGATCAGCAGCATTATTTTTAGGAATAGATTCAGTTACAGTTAACGGAAAAACTCTTGGAACTTATAATTGGTTATATAATGGTGAAGATCATCATATTAATAATGCTACTGGTACAGGTTGGGTTGGAAGTTGGTTAGGAAACTATGTTGGTGCTATAGCAATATACGCAGATTGTGGCAATACTATAAACGATTCATTTTCTAACTCCACTGGAGAATCTAATCTTGCTAGCACTCTAGGTTCAGTATCTGATAGTGGTAGAGAGTTAAACTTCTTGTTGGGCAATGTAGGATCATTAACAGGCTTAAAACTAAATAAGCTTACTGGTGAACAAGATCTATTAGATAATATGGACAAAGTTAGAAGTGCTATAGATGATACTATGGGAGGGGCTAATATATTTAGTAATATATTAAATAAAGCTCAAACCATACTAGCAGGTGGTAGGCTTGTATTCCCAGAAATTTGGACTAATTCTGAATTTGGTAGATCATACTCTTGCTCTATGAAATTAGTATCACCTGCAGGAGATCCTCTAAGTGTATATTTAAATATACTAGTCCCAATATATCATCTTCTAGGAATGTGCTTACCAAGAGAAAGTATGTCACAAGCATACTTTTCTCCATTCTTATTAAGATGCTATTACAAAGGCTTATTTCATATAGACATGGGAATTATGACAGGTTTAAGCGTTACCAAAGGATCGGAAGCCGAGTGGACTTACGATGGTATTCCGACTGTAGCAGACGTTAGTTTTGAAATTAAAGACCTATATCAATCGATGTATATGTCTAGAGCCGACGACTCTGGTTCTCTAGGATTGTTGAGCAATATGGCCGAGCTTGATTATATAGCAAATTCTTGTGGTGTTAATATTAACGATCAAGAAATTCTTAGATCATATAAGTTATGGTCATTGCTTAAATTAAGAAATGCTCCTGGAGATTTCGTGTATAACAATATATATGGTAATATTCTTCAATTCTTTAATCAGAAGGCTTATAATATGTTTGCCATGTTTAGTTAAAAAATAAATACTAAAATACATAAGATTAAGTGGAGTGATCCACTTAATCTTAAATTAATAATTGGTGGTGATTATGAAATCTAGAAAAGAAAAAATGATAGAGTATAATAAAAAATATGGTCATATCCCTAAAGACTATATAGAACGATTAAATTGGATGTACGACACATTAAAAATAGATGATGATAAATCAAACGAAATTCTTCAAGCTAGAGCTAATTATATAAACTCTACATATTTCGAAACTATAAGAATGATACTCTATGAGATACCAGAATATACACCTAGACCAAGAGCTAGATTAATCAATAAAGCTGGTATACTAAATTCAGTCGGTACTAATAGTTTTATTCAAGTATATTCTATTACAGGTAAATCTAATAAAGAATATATGGCTATGTTTAAGAAAGAGAATCTTTCATATTTAGAACAATTATTATATACCCCATGCGATATAGAGTATAGAGTATATTTTCCAACCCCTAGTTATTATAATAAAACCCAAATATTTTTAGCGGAAATTGGGTTAGATAGGCCATTAATAAAACCAGATTTTGATAATATTGAAAAAAGTTATTCTGACGCTTTTACTGACAATATTTGGATAGATGATATAGTTGTAGTGGATGCCACATTAAGAAAGTATTATTCTATATTACCGAGAGTAGAAATAGACTTAAAATATTCTAATCAATTATGCAATATACACCAATATAAGGCTATGATAAAAAGAAAAGACTATAACCCCGATATGAAAATAAATTATTTCGGAGGTTGATTAGTAAAATGAAAAACGTAGATGTTAGGGAAGTTTATAATAATAAATTAAATATAGCAAATTATGATAATTTTGATTTATTGATAAGTGAGATGAATAAACGCGATAAAGAGTTAAAAATTTCAGATGGTTATGACAGAACACTTTTATTAGACTATTCAGAAAGTAAAAATAGTATAGACTCATTTCAAAATATGTTTGGGAAGGTATTAAAATCTTGGATAAAAGAAGAAATAACTTGTCCAATAAATTATACTTACAGTTTATTCAGATTAAACAAAAACCAGTTTATAATAAAAATTTAATAAAAATAATATAGCCCATAGGGATTGCTCCCTATGGGTCAGTATTTTGTTTTAATAACCATTAACTCCAGAAAGAGATTCTACATCATTAATCCAGTCGCTAACATTTATTTCTCTATAGTCTTTATCGTTGTCCCTAACAAATACTTTAGAAATGCCAGCGTTAATAATCATGCGTTTACAAATAGAACAACAATTAGCATTTTCTACATATTTACCTGTTTCTTTATCTCTACCGCTTAGATATAAATATCCACCAATCATATCTTTGCGGCTAGCAGAAATTATAGCATTCTGCTCACCATGTACTGATTTACATACAGTATAATTTTGACCTCTAGGGATGCCTAATTTATTTCTTAAACATTCTCCTGAATCACAACAATTTTCTACTCCTCTAGGAGCCCCGTTATAACCAGTGCTTATTATCTCGTCATTATTAACTATAACAGCACCATAGTTTCGTCTTAAACATGTGCCTCTCTTACTTACAGCGTCGGCAATATTAAGATAATAATTATGTTTATCTAATCTTTCATCCATTTACTCATAACCTCCAGACATTTATAAATTAATATACTGTAAGGGCTTAAATAAATTATAATTAGCATTATTGCTCGAACAATATATTAAATAAATCTATTGAAATATAGAATTATTTTTTGAGTAATTTTTATTTTATCAAAACTCAAAGGAGGCTAATACGGCATGGCTAGATTAATAAAAATGACAAATGAAGCATTCTTAAAGATGGTAATTCAGACATGTTTCAAAGACCAATCAGTAACTGAGCGTGAAATTGCTGTTGGCGACGTTGTAGAAAACTTAAGATATGTTTCTGATGGAGAAATAGTTACAGTATCTGGTAAGGTATTAGACATCACTTATACATTACCATCTAGAATTGCTTTCTCTAGGACTAAACCTGCTGATACATTCTCAGCAGATGTTACTATTAATACTATTAAGATCGATGCTTCTGAGCAGTATGCTTCTAAAGTTATTGAAGTTCCTGCTATTGAAATTATTGAAGACGAAGGTGTAGAAAATGTAGAACGCATGAAATTCTACGCTACCGTTGAATTTAATATGAAGATGTATTACTCCAATAGGTCTACAGTAAATCTATCTCTTAAGGTAGGCGATAAAGTAGATGGAGTAAAAATTATGACATCTACTCCTGGAGTAGACATTGTCGGTACATTTGAGATTCTTGCATTTGGTTATACTAGAAATAGCTCTACCAAATTTACCATTAACTGCATAGCGTTTAAGAATGCTGAAGATGATACGATTGTTGTAGCAGATCTTGATAAGATTCTTGAGCTTGCTGAAGTTATGACATATGAGTCTGCTTCTGTCGCTGAGGTTATTTCTAGTGTTCTTGAAGCTCGCGATGGAGAGACCGTTAAACTTGCTGGAGATATTGATGCTACAGCTCAGTTGATTAACGTAACAGGTAAAAATATCGAGCTTGATCTTGGCGGGAAGACTGTTACTGTAAACAGCTCCGGAACCGCTGGATTAAGTGTTGGCGATGGTGGTGTTCTTACTATAGATGGAACCGGTACAATTGCAACTGAAACGCCGTATGATTCCACTCATGGTTATGGCGTTATAACTGCAAAAGATGGCGGAACTCTGAATTTCAATGGTGGCACTATTAGTGCTGTTCTGGATGATCCAGTTAATAATGGTCAGTTTGGTATCAAGGCAGTTGGTACATCTGCTGTAAATATCAATGGTGGTGAGATTAATACTGGTTGGTATGGTGTTAGCACTCATGGAACAGCCACTAATGCTGATACCGTTATTACTATCAATGGCGGTAAGCTTAACTCTGCATCTGATTATGCTGTATATATTCCTAAGGGTAATCTGGTTGTTAATGATGGTGAGATTACTGGTGCCGCTGGTGCTATTTCTTGTAATGGCGGAAATATCACTATCAATGGTGGCACTATTAAGTGCAGCGGTGGTGGCGATACTGGAGAATGGTCTGATGGAACAAGCGGACAGAACAATGCTGCTATTAACCTGAATGGTAAATATAGTCCTGTTACATGTACTATCCATGGCGGTACGTTTATTTCTTCTCTATCCGCTGATCCAATTATTGTTGCTGGAACTACTAAGCCTGTAACTGTAGTAATAGATGGTGGTAAGTTTAGCCAGAAGCCAGATGAATCTTGGATTGCCGATGGATATCTTGTAACTGGCGAGCCTGTAGATGGCTTCTATGAGGTTTACAAAGCTCTTCAATAAATAAAAATTAATCAAAACACATACAGGGAGAGCCGTGAGGCTCTCCATAATAATATTCAAAAACTATTTGAATTTTAAAGCATATTTTAAGTTAGAACGTTGCGAAGCTCATCAATATGCGCTCTTAGTATTTCGGCAACCTCATAAGGACTATATCTAATAATTTCACCAAGTTTAAATTTACATTTATCATGTTGCCCTGTTTCAATTAGAATTAATTCTATGGCGCGAATTAGTTCTTCCATATCATCGCCTCTTTTCTGTCCAGTTAAGTCAGTGATTAAAAGTAGATATTTTAAAGTCGATATTGTAAATGAGAGTGAGCACTCTTATTTTTTAATACGTAAATTCTCTATCTTGACCGACACCTAATCGTTTCATATATATTTTTCTATTTTTCTTATCTAAGCAAAAAGTATCTATACAATGGTCTTCTATTGTATGAGGCGTCCTGGTATAGGATAATTTTTCGCCATTTTCGTAATAAGATGCAACAATATTATCACATGGCATTTGTATTTGCCATTTTCCGGTATCACCAATCTCTATTGCATTATCGTCATGATAATGACCATTTATATGACATATATAATCAATAGGCCCTTGTTCCGTAAAATCTACATCATATTGTTGTAAAATAGTAGATCCCCTACCAATACATTGAGCGGTGCCGGAAGCCGACGACCCATTTATAAATGCTTTTATTACATTAGTAAAACCATTATTAGATAATGCTGTTAATCTATCATGGGATAATGTAAGTACCGACCATTCATTTCTGTCATATTTATCTATAAAATTTAGCGCAACATTACAAAACCATGTAAATTGTTTTTGTTGTACAATGGTATTAGTGCCACTAGTTAATGGTTCTCCCGTTTCGTTATCAAAAATATCAGCGCTATCTATGATATATGTGGAGTTGATCTTGAAATTTATTATAGTGGTGCAATTAGTATAAATATTGCAAGACAAGTATTTGAATATGAATCAGAAAGTAAAGAATTAACGTATGTATCTTTACCAATTTTTAGCAATAAACCATATTTTATTTTAAATTGTAGTGCTGGTACTAATATTTATGACATAAAATTTAAAGCATCGGTATTTTAAAATCATAGTTAATGCTAGTAATAAAAATATAACGGGTGGGATATCCCACCCGTTATACATATTCCTATTTTCTTTTTAAGCTGAGAATTCATTCAGGTCTTTATATTGACGCATATCATATTCTTCTCTTCGTGGTTTACTCCAGGTATTAATCGCTGTGTAGAAGCCCACAATCCTGGTATATTCCGTTTCTACTTCACCTCCACATACAGGACACCTATTACCAAAGAACGCATGACCATAATGGCAAGTCTGTATGCGATGATTAAATGCGTAGTATGTAACACCTTGATCTGCGATATATTCGATCATTTCTCTGGCTTTTTCATAAGAATCAAATGGAGCGCTCGTAGAAATATGAAGTATCGACCCGCCCGAGCAATACGAATCAAATGCTGCTGCAATTTTAATACGCTCTTGGATGGTTGTTTTAATGCCTAGAGGAATAAACTGATTACCATATAATGGTAAATCATATATATTTGCTTCTGGATAGAAGAACTTATCCTTCTGCATTAATTTATCTGCAGCGGATTCTCCAGGAATTTGTTCTGTATTAATCATATAATCGCAGTTATATTTCTTAATAAAATCATCCGCTACAGAGCGCATAGTTTCAAAAATCTTTTTACCAAAATTATACGCTTCTTCTTTATAATAAGTATCATTTAATTCATCTATTTCTGTATAGCCAAAGGCTTTCATGACCTCGTAGATACCGGTAAATCCTATAGTATTATATAAATGCTCAAAATCAATTAATCCATATGAGAAGTTAGGAAGTAATCCCTTCTCCACATTACGTTTGATAATATGACGAACTCTATCTAGAGCGATAAGATCAATTTCAACTCTTTCTTCAAGTTTCTTTAAATATAATTCTTCATTAACTTCGCCATTAGTTTCGTTTAAAACATCAAGAGCTATTCTAGCAAGATTTATAGTTGATACTTTTACAGAACCAACTTTAAGAGCCGTCGACCCAATCGAATTAAAATAGCCCATCTCCCGGATATCTGACCGGAGTCTACAACAATTTGAGAGGCTTGAAACATTATCATCTATAAATAGATTGCTATCAGACCATTGCATATTATGCCTAATAGCCCATTCAGCAAATTCTTCATCAATAAACTTTCCATTTTGTCGTAATAAGCTAATCGTGCTCACCGGAAAGGTCATCATCTTGTCTCTACGAATCTCAGCCATGGTTTCCATATACCATTTCTGGAATTCGATAATTTCTTCTTCATAATCAATTATAAATGATCCATCTGGAAATTCTGATCCACCAAATAGAGCTTCGAAATATGGACGATCAAATACGGATGTGTTAGTAACAAATATCTTGGATTAGACGTTACTCTAATCGCTCTCTATATCACTATAGAAGTTGAGACTATATCATGAACATATAATACTATTACCATATTATATGAACCCCACCACTTCGATTTAAACGGACTTACCCAATCAATGCCGTACCACTTTTCATAACTAGTGGCTCTACTCTACTCGCTTCGTGCAATTTATTATTGCCTTATTTTCAATTTGCCTAGTGATATTTTTATCAATCTATTTAGATATTTCTATCAATGCAAATTTCTAGCTTTCGATAGTCGTTGAACCTCTCTATAATATTTCAATTATAGGTTGGCTGCTGATTTTCTGCAATATTTTTATCTAGATTATGAATCTTATGATGACAATTACTACAAAGAGTTATCATATTATCTAAATCATTAAAAAGCACATCATGCTTTATTATTTCGAATAATTGCTCTATATTATCAGAAATACTATATTGCGGATTCATATTAGCGCAAATATACACAATTTGAGATAATGGTAATATATGATGATGAACCTCTAAATTTTCCGTGCTACCGCATATTCTACATTTATATTGGTCTCTATATAAAACTACTGGATTTAAAACTTGGTTGCAATAACTACGTGCTTTTTGAGTTAAAGAAGCTTCAAAATGATGATCTGCATAAATTGCTGGTGGAGCTTCTAAAGCATTTTTCTGGGTATAACTCTTAATACCCAAATTATTAAAACATGTTTTTACAACCTGTATATCGCATCTATAAATATCTGCTATGACCCCTAAACTATAATGATGGTTATAATGGAGATTTATTAAATTATCTCTATTCATTAAATCTGGATGGATAAAGTAATTGCCATTTAATACGCGTTGTGCTTCTTGCATTGTTCGTGTTTCTATCCCATTATGCTGTAAATGTCTTATTACAACATTATGCGAAGTTCCATACATATTTGCAATTTGCAACGCACTTAAATGCTTATTTAAATATAAATCTATCCATTCGGCATCATTGCTTGAATCATAGACAGGATTATATTTATAAAAAGTTTTTTCTATTCCATAATTGTCTAAATATCTAGAAACCAAACGACTATTTGTATTTAATGCTCTAGCGGTATCTTCGATAGAAAGATTTTGATTTATATACAATTCTTCCAATTGTTCTTTAGAAATTTTATTACCATTTTTCTTTATGCCATGTGTATACAACTGCCATGTTACAGCTTTCTTCGATACATTATTTTCTTGAGCAATTTGTTCGACTGATTTATTATTAATAATAAATTCTTGATAAAGATAATTTGGATCTTTGTATTTAGCATCTGGATCATTATTATAACTCATGGTATTAACCTCCGTATAAGTTTATACCAATATGTTATAATCTAAATAATGTATTACAGACGTTCCAGCAATTCAATGGGTTTTCTTATTATCTTTGTAACAAGGCCCCTACATTCAGGCAGATTGAATTGAATCTCTTACGTACGTTTGGTTAACCGCAAAAATAAAACGCTGAAAATTTTGTTGTGCGTAATATTTAGGATCTCTTACATAATATCCATCATCAACATCTTTCTTCCAGAAATAAAACATATAAGGAATTAAGTCGGGCATGCCCACCGTTTTAATAGTGCTATTTACTGACTATATCTTCATCCATAATAATATTATATTCCTTTCATATACAATATTTAAATTTACTATGGAGATGCGCGCTTTGATCAAGGAATTTCACCTTAAACCTACTCCTTTCGGATAGTCGATACACCTTTCTATTTAAATAGACTTGGCACGGGATAATATAGCTCCTCCCCCGTTAGCATGTAGTCATTTATTCTTATCTACACACACCTAGCAATTACTAGTTCACGCATTATTTCGCGAGGAGATTACTCTCCAAGGGAGCCATGGGCAAGTTTAGCTCCAGATGTCCGGTTACTAGCAAAATTAACAAATTCTTTTACAAAATCTATAAATGTAATAAGATGCTTTGCTGGTTTAGCAGAATCATCACCATCAAAATATAAGCCTTTTTCAGCTAAATCTTTGAGTGAGTAGGCGAAGCAATAGCTCCGGAAACTAGCACTACAAGCATCGTGCATGTAAAGCTCGCCAATCCACTCGGATCTTAACCATTGGTTTGCTTTAAAGAAACCATATTTCTTTTTAATCTCATAATATATTTTATTAAATGCTAATACCTTAGCATGGGGCTTTGCCATCTCCGTTTGTAAGCACACAATATCTTTATGAGATACATTGGAGTTTGCATCTACTGATTTGTCTGCCACCACCCCATCTTTATCAATGAAATTATCAATAAAGTCTGTATAAGAAAGCTGAGAATCTGCAAAACCATTTAAACGTGCGATTTTCTCTCCAAACTCAGCCTGTAAAGCATTATATTGTGTAATAAAATCTTTATCTAGATTAATATCAATTTCCAAAGTCGATGCCATTATAAAATCACCATTTATATCGTGTATGCGCAAACATACACGAGTACACCTTCCTATCTTATTTTTTCTTATTTTATTTTTTATTCTTGGGAATTAACCCATTTTATAGCAGCGCCAAAATCCATTAATTCTCCATCTATTTCTAGAGCTGGTGCGCTCATCATACCTTTAGATTCCATGATATCTATATCAGTACATACTTCATGGGCAATATTCTTCTGATTGAGCTTTACCTCTAATACATTACATTTAGGACAGTTAGTAGAGTAAAGAATAATATTAGACATTTACAAATCCTCCTTCTTTAAGGATATATTGATTGATATATAAGCTAGAGATTATAATATAAGATATATACTCTAGCCGTGGTTACTAACATGTGACCATTATAGTAAAATTGAATTATGGTGTTAATGATAGAAATTTAAATCTCTTTAGTGTATATTAAAGAAATAAATGAAACCCTAGAGGGAACAAATCCCTCTAGGGTTATTTTTTAATAAAGATCTGTAAATGCTTTTTGTGCAGCTAGTATGTTATTTAGATACATGCTAGTGTATTCTACTATATTTGGATGGTATTTTTGTATATTATTCATATTTGAAGAATTGCAACCAGCGATTAAGAAACTACATTTATAAGATTTTATATTATATACAGATTCATCTGTAACAGCATTATTATATTGCCATACAATGATTTTACTCATATCAAAATTAGAATTATAAATATTTTGTAATGTGCCTAGATTATAACTAAAACCAAATTTGGCTAATGGATCTATGGCTAATACTTTATTCATATTTTCTACAGTATTGGAAAAGTTAAAATAAAAGCCTTTACCGCACATATTTTTATTTCTCATTACAGTTGCAACTTCTTCAAAATTATTTATCTTTAAATCAAGATTTACATATGATCGATAACGCCATAAATAATCAATACAATCATTAAATTTATATAAATGCTGATCACCATATGTTGGATGGGTGCTTATAACAAGATTACTTAGAGTTTCCCATGTTTCATTTGCTATAGTTAATGTTGTTTCTTCTCCATTTAAAGTACCTTTAATGGTTGGATCGTGCCATATTAATAACTCACCATCAGAAGATTTTCTAATATCAAGCTCAACACATCTAAATCCATTATCCATAGCATTTTTCATGGCTATATAGCCATTATATGGTACTAAAGCTTCTGCTATACCTTGATGAATTTCTTCTATAAATGGCATTTCTGTTGATGATTTTATATTAGCTATATTATCAAACAAAGGTATTTTATTTATAAAGCCATAATCTACAATATAGAAATATTGTAATATTTCTGTAACTGAATTTATTGCTATCTCATTAGAAACTTTTGCAAATAATAATTTAAAATTAGTACCGGCTTTTATGGTAACAGATTCTGTTAACCAACCAGAATCATATATTCCACCTGTTTTAGTTTCATCATCTTCTTTAAATACTTGATAATTCCATCTATAATCTGGAGAAGCTGGCACTATCGTTATATCATAATCTAGCTTTACACATTTTGAAGTGCGTACTCTTCTAGAATCAGCCTGTGGGTTGTAATAATATATCGTACCAATTTCAAAATCAAATAGGCCAACTTCTTCAATATTATTGATAACTTTTTTATAGTAATCAACTTTCTCTTGCTGTTGTTCGTTTTCATTGACAAATCCTATGTATTGTGATAAAATACCGCATATAAAATAATATGGTTTGTTCAGATTACTTGCTTTACCAAATAAAAATATATCACTATTTGAAATATTTGATCTGTCATGCATAATTTTTACTTTATTATTTTCTATACTATAATAAAAATATATTTCTTTTAAAAAAGTGATAGTAAAATTATAAATACTATCATTAACCATATACATGGTGAGCACAAGAGATTTGTGCATTAAAAACAGAGGGTGGAGAAATCCACCCTCTGTATAAAATAAATATTTATTTTTATAAATGATAAATTAAAAGTTAAAATTATATTTATTGTATAAATCAGCGTGTGCATCTGTAACTCTATATTTATCAATCGTTAAACCAGTTATACCCATATCGACTAATTCTCTAATTCTATTCATAATAGTGCCATATGAAATTGTGGTCAAATCAACATACCAGCATTCTATCTCGTAACCATTGTTTATAGCCAGCTGTGCTTGCTCGACCGTTAAAGTTCTACCATCAGGATTAAAGAAAAAATTTCCACGCACGGATGTGTTATCTTTGAATTCTTCCCAATATTCGCAAAGAGCTTCTGTTGGGGTTGAAAGGGTTCCAAATCTATAATTATTATATATAGATTTTAATGTTTCTGCTCTATCTATACTAATATTAATCCAGGATGTCTTATCTCTCATTCCATATTTTTTCAATATACTATCCATCCAAATTACATCTTCATCAGTCCATGTATTTTTTCTATCTATATAAATTTCCATTCCTAATTGCTTAGATAATAAAACCCATTCTTCAAATGATAACATTTGGGTTCCTCGGAATTGTTCGCCATAATAGAGCCCAAAATCGAATCGTTTTAAATCTTTATATAATATATCTGTTACAGAATAATCTGCACCATTCATTGGAGTTAAATTATTTATATCTTGCTCTTGAGATTCAATATAATTGTTGTCAATAAATTCATAAATCTTTTCTTCTTGTTCATCATAATAATATATATTATTAGTACTATCTATATAAACTTTATATCCTTCAATTGAAACTATATTACCATTTACATTTATTTTATTTAAATTTATATCATGCCAGCAAATAAAAACCCCATCTGATGAATTGAAAACATCGTTTTCATTTATTTCGAACCCTAATTTTCTAGCCGCAATATATGCCGGGGCTACGCATTGAGGAGCATCGATATCATCGCCCCTATGAGCAATATGTCTTATAGTTTTAGATGGCAAAACATATTCTATATTTTTTACATTTATACCGAATTCTAATAATTTTAGCGTAAAGCAATTTTCAACTCCAAATGATCTATATGATAATAGAAAATATTTAGCATTTTCTACTGTCGCAGCAGTAATTAATAAATCATATTTCGCAATATTAAATGAATATGATTTACGTTTTATAAATTCTTTATTTTCATCATATAATGCTATAGCAAACCACATAACATGTACTTCTGAGTATTCTATAGACATATAATATTTATAATTTTCGTTAAACTTTATTAAACTAGTATAATATTCTAAATTAGTTAAATTTTGAGCAGAAAAAATTCCATCAGCTCTAATAAATCCAGGATACGTTTCATATTCTAATTTATATCCTGAATCCGACACTTCGTTTAAATATGATTGAATCTTTTGTTCTAAATATTCTTCATTAATATTATTAAATTTTTTAGTAATATAAATTTTATATGGCTCGTTTATAGTTCTAAAAGATATTATACAATAATATGCTAAATTATATTGCTCTAAGTCTATATTAAATGTATAGTAAATATTATATTCATCATTATTTTCATTCCGATCTAAATATGTGCTATAATTGTAAATTATGTTATAATTTTTATCTAAAAATATATAATGAATCCAAGACTTTGTTGGATTTGTAATATTATATTCACCATCATCAGAATTGTGATTGTTTCCAAAAAATTCAACTT